>PDWI01000055.1_pt1 | contig 138491 bp, 107 predicted proteins | sample 1430891 | NCBI WGS metagenome assembly PDWI01 (sample SAMN01162508, study PRJNA174530) | Oral metagenome, whole genome shotgun sequencing project. | biome: Marine environment; feature: Marine mammal; material: Swab sample of the gingival sulcus; isolation source: swab sample of gingival sulcus...
AAGCGCGACAGCATCAGGCAACTGCGGCGCCGAGCCAGCTGGGAGCCGGCATTCCTGCAAACGGCTCTCGCGGCGATGATTTAGATGAGGTGGCCCTGGATTGCGTGTCGACGGTCATGACGCCAACGTCCATGCGCAAACAAGAAGCAGGCCAGAAACACCTGGCATCTTGAGCGCCTTGCATCATGAAGGCTGTCATTCGGCGCTGGAATCCCGGGCTTCCCTAACGCGCCACCAGCCAGTAGAAAACACGCGAGCCAAGGCTGCGTTTCAACAGTGCGGCTACCCGTGTCGGCAAGGTGACGTGGTAGCGCGGCCTGGGTCTCGGGTGCTCGAGGGCGGCAATCAGCGCCTTGCTCACCGCGGCTGGCCCGAGTTCGAAACGGGACCTGTGTTCATCCGGCTGATGGAGACGCGGTTTCAGCAGGGTTTCGTAGATTTCGCGGTAGCGCGATGACTGCACGTCGATCCAGCGTTCGAAGTGGGGAATGGAATTCTCCCGAAAGCGTGTGGCAATCGGCCCCGGCTGGATCAGTATCACCTCGATGCCGCTGCCCGTGAGTTCGAGCCTGAGTGTGTCGGTCAGCCCTTCCATGGCGAACTTGGTGGCATTGTAGGCGCCGCGGTGTTTCATCGCGGCAAAGCCGAGCACCGACGAGCAGTTCACGATGCGCCCGTGCCCCTGAGCATGAAAGGTCGGCAACAGTTGGTTGATCAGTTCGAACTGACCGAACAGGTTGACTTCGAAGATCTCGCGCAGCGCATCTCGTGGCAGGTCTTCGACGAATCCCGGAATGGCGTATGCGCCGTTGTTGAACAGGGCATCGAGCGAGCCGCCGTTCTCGCGGAGGACCTCGTCCACGGCGCACCGGATCGAGTCGCTGTCCCTGTAGTCGAGCAGGGGGCTGTCGAAGCCTTCGGCACGCAGGCGTTCGCAATCGCTTGCCTGTCGGCAACTGGCGAACACACGCCATCCGCGCGACTTCAGGGTTCTCGCCGCATCGAGACCGATGCCCGAGGAACAGCCGGTGATGAGGATGCTGCGGGTGGGGAGCATGCGGGCGAAACTCGCGGGAAATACGGCTGGTCTGGCCATAGTATCTTAACGCCATCGAAGACATGCGGATGCCGACGATGGTCACAGGCCCCTGCCGTACAGACTGGATTCCCGATCAGCTGCGCGAAACAGGCATGGCGGCGTGCCGGAAATGAATCGCTCCGGCAGTCTCGGTGCAACCATACCGTCGAGTTTCGTGCGAAATCTCGCTGCGGCCGTGGCCGAGCAGGGCGGGGAACCGGAGACCGCGTTTCTTGCCAGTGTCGGCCTCGATCACTCGCAGCTTGCTGCGCTCGAATTCGTGCCGGCCGATGCCTTTGCCCGTCTCTACCAGCGAGCCATGTGGCGTCTCCAGAACGAGGCGCTCGGGCTGGTCAGTCATGGCAAGGTGGCTACCGGCTCCTTCCGCATGCTGTGCCTTGCATCCGTGCATCAGCCCGATCTCGAGTCGGTCATCCGGCGTGCCGGCGAGTTCCTCGATGTCTGCCGTGGTGTCGCCGTCAAGCCTCGTGTGCGTCTGGATGGTGAATCTGCATCCATCGAAATGGTCGGTGTCGATGCTCCCGAGGTGCCGGCGCTTGCCGAGGTGCTCGAAGCGGCTGGCCCGATGGGCGTGCGCACCACCTTGTACATGTGGATGAACCTTTTCAGCTGGTTCATCGGCCGGCAGCTTGAACTCGAGCGGGTGAGCTTCGACTTTCCGTCACCGCCGCGCGGGGCGGAGTGGCATCGGCTGTTTGGTGCCGAGGTGGTTTTCGACGCCCGGATCTGCGCGCTCGTGTTGCCCGCAGAGACGCTCGAACTGCCCAACCTCCAGACCGAGGCCGCTGCCGAGGTGTTCGTGAAATCGGTGCCGTTGCGTCTGCTGATTCCGGCCTTTCGTGATCAACCGGTCAGTGATCGGGTGCTGGGTGTTTTCGGCGAAGACCTCTCGCGCGGCCTGCCTGCGTCGGAACAGATTGCCGCGTGTCTGGGCATGTCCATCAGCACCTTGCGGCGACGCCTTCTCGAGGAAGGCACGTCGTTGCAGCAGCTCAAGGATGATGCGCGGCAAGCGGCTGCCATCCGCTATCTCAGCGTTCCCGAACTCAGCGCTCGCGAGGTGGCGGAACTGGTCGGCTTCGATGATCCGAGCGCCTTCCAGCGCGCTTTCCGGCGCTGGACCGGCGTTACCCCCGGCGTCTTCAGACGCAGTCTCGGCCAGAGCGGCGAGTGAACACCGGCGAGTGAAAGCCGGGGAGTGAACACCGGCGGCGCGGATCAGGCCAGCGGCGTAACGAAAAATGTCAATCGAGTGCTTTGCGTGTGCGCCATCGAAGTGCTGTATTCCTCGATTGACAGGATGTGACGAACCTGTAATTGAACGAAAAAGACAATCATTTAGACGTTTTCTGTCATTGAGGCAGTATTTCCCGCTGATGACAATGAATCCATTCCCCAGGATCAGGAGACGTGGGCCATGCCGACCTACAACCCCCCGCTGCAGGACATGCGCTTCGTGCTGCACGATGTGCTCGACTACGACAGTCACTATGCAAGGCTCGGTGTCGAAGATGCCGACCCCGACACGGTCGATGCCATTCTCGAAGAGGGGGCGAAGTTCGCTCACGAAGTGCTCTCGCCACTGAATGCCGTGGGGGACCGCGAAGGTTGTCAGTGGAACGACGGTGTGGTCACCACGCCCGCGGGCTTCAGGGAAGCCTATGCGCAGTATGTCGACGCTGGCTGGCCGTCGATGACGCAGCCGGCCAGACATGGCGGTCAGGGTCTGCCGGAATCGCTCGGTACCATCCTCACGGAGATGATGGGCACCGCCAACTGGGCCTGGTCGATGTATCCCGGGCTTTCGCACGGTGCCATGAACACGCTTGCCGCCCACGGCACCGAAGAGCAGCAGAAGACCTACCTCGAACCGCTCGTGAGCGGTGTATGGACGGGCACCATGTGCCTGACCGAGTCTCACTGCGGCACGGATCTCGGGCTGCTGAAGACTCGTGCCGAGCCCGCTGACGATGGCAGCTACCGCATCACTGGCCAGAAGATCTTCATCTCGGCCGGTGAGCACGACCTGTCGGAGAACATCGTGCACATCGTGCTTGCGCGCCTGCCCGATGCACCGAAGGGTACCCGCGGCATTTCGCTGTTCATCGTGCCGAAGTATCTTCCCGGCGCGGCCGGCGGTGAAGTCGGCGAACGCAACGCCGTCAACTGCGGCTCGGTCGAGCACAAGATGGGCATTCACGCCAACGCCACCTGCGTGCTGAACTTCGATGGCGCCAGGGGTTTTCTGATCGGCCCGCCGAACCGTGGCCTCAACTGCATGTTCACGTTCATGAACACGGCGCGTATCGGTACGGCCCTGCAGGGCCTTGCACACGCCGAACTCGCTTTTCAGGGTTCGCTCGCCTACGCAAGAGAGCGTCTGCAGATGCGCTCGCTTTCCGGTGCGGCCGAACCCGACAAGCCCGCCGACCCCATCATCGTGCACCCCGATGTGCGCCGCATGCTGCTGACCCAGAAAGCCCTTGCCGAAGGTGGGCGCATGTTCCTCTACCATTGCGCCAGTCTCGTCGATCTCGCCCACGATTCACCGGACGAGGCCGAGCGTGCCGCCGCCGAGCAGGAACTCGCGCTGCTGACTCCCATCGCCAAGGCCTTCCTGACCGAGACCGGTTTCGAGGCAGCCAACCTGGGTCTGCAGTGCTTCGGTGGTCACGGCTACATCAAGGAGTGGGGCATGGAGCAGAACGTGCGCGACTCGCGCATCTCGATGCTGTACGAAGGCACCACCGGCATCCAGGCCATCGATCTTCTCGGCCGCAAGGTGCTCGGTTCACGCGGGGCGATTCTCAGGGCCTACACGAAACAGATCCACAGGTTCTGCGAAATGCACGCCGAGGAACCGCGTATGGTGGCCTTCATCACGCCCCTGAAGCGTCTCAATCGCGAGTGGGGCGAACTCACGCGGCGCATCGGCATGGCGGCACTGCAGGATCCCGAAGAGGCGGGCGCCGCCTCGGTCGACTACCTCATGTACTCGGGATATGTGGTGCTGGCCTTCTTCTGGGCACAGGCGGCGGCCACGGCCCAGCGCATGCTCGATGTCGATGAGGGCGATGTGAGCTTCCTCAGCGCCAAGCTCTTCACGGCGCGTTTCTATTATCAACGGCTTCTGCCCCGCACGCGTTCGCTCGCCGATACCATGCTCTCGGGGGCCGACAACCTCATGGGTCTCGACGAGGATCACTTTGTCTTCGGCTGAGCATTCGCGCTCACCTGACCGACGGGCGTAAACTATCTCCGGAGCGTGCTCGGTGCAGCGAGCACGCTCCGACAACTCGACAAACCGGGCAGGTGCCGGGCAACCGACCACTTCCAATATCAAGACAGGAGCTACAGCAATGCTATTCAAGGGCAAGGCTCTCGAACTCGTTCGCGAGAACGACGTGCTCGAACTCCGTTTCGACCGTGACGACAACTCCGTCAACGTGTTCGATCGGCTGGCACTCAACGAATTCGGTGAGGCGCTCGAGAAGATCGAGGTCGAGCGGGGCGCCAAGGGCCTCATTCTCACGAGCGGCAAGCGCGTGTTCGTCGCCGGAGCCGACATCAACGAGTTCCTCGACTACTTTGCCGCTCCCGAGGAAGAACTCGCGGGTATGCTCAGCGAAGCCAACGGCATGTTCAACCGCCTCGAAGACCTGCCCATGCCGACCGTGGCGGCGATCAACGGTGAAGCGCAGGGCGGTGGTTGCGAAGTCTCGCTGGCCTGTGACTTCCGCGTCATGGCCGACAGTGCCCGCATCGGCCTTCCCGAAGTCAAGCTCGGCATCATGCCCGGCTGGGGCGGATCGGTGCGTCTGCCGCGCATGATCGGTATCGACAATGCGCTCGAATGGATGGCAACGGGGTCGTCCAACAAGGCAGTCGAAGCCCTCAGGGTGGGTGTTGCCGACGCCGTCGTCAGCCAGGACGATCTCAGGAACGCCGCACTCGACATCGTCGAACAGGTCGCCGCCGGCAAGCTCGAGTTCCTGCCGCGTCGCGAGCGGAAGAAAGCGCCCGTCATGCTCAACGAGATCGAGCGTACGATGGCCATCGAATCGGCGAGGGGTGTGATCGGTGCCAAGGCAGGCCCTCACTACCCGGCACCGCTGACCATCGTCGAGACGGTCGAGAAGCACGCGACCAGGGCGCGTGACGAGGCGCTGCCGATCGAGTCGGCGGCCTTCGTCAAGCTCGCCATGACCGATGTGGCGGAAAGTCTTGTCAGCATCTTCCTGAAGGATCAGAAGATCAAGCGCATCGCGAAAGGCTGGGCGAAGCAGGCTGACGAAGTGGGTCACGCGGCGGTGCTCGGTGCGGGCATCATGGGCGGTGGCGTTGCCTTCCAGTCGGCCTCGAGCGGAGTGCCCATCCTCATGAAGGACATCCGCGAGGAAGCGCTCGAGGATGGCCTCGAGGAAGCGGGCAAGATTCTGGCGAAGCAGGTGCAACGTGGCATGATGAAGGCCGAAGACGTGGCGAAGGTGCTGGGCCTGATCACCCCCGTGCTCACCTACGTCGAGTTCGACAAGGTCGATCTCGTGGTCGAGGCCGTGGTCGAGAATGCGAAGATCAAGCAGTCGGTGCTGGCCGAAGCCGAAGCGGAAACCGGGGATGACGCCATCATCACCACCAACACCTCCACCATCTCGGTAAATCTCCTGGCGGAAGCCCTGAAGAATCCCGCGAATTTCTGCGGCATGCACTTCTTCAACCCGGTGCATCGCATGCCGCTCGTGGAAATCATCCGCGCCAACACCTCCTCCGACAAGGCCATTGCCACCGTCGTGGCCTATGCGCAGAAGATGCGCAAGACGCCCATCGTCGTCAACGACTGCCCGGGCTTTCTCGTCAACCGTATCCTCTTTGCCTATTTCGGCGGTTTCTCGAAGCTCATCGGCGACGGTGGTGACTTCATCGCCATCGACAAGGCCCTGGAACGATTCGGCTGGCCGATGGGCCCCGCCTATCTCATGGACGTCATCGGCATGGATACCGGCAAGCATGCGACCGATGTCATGGCCGAGGGCTTTCCCGATCGCATGGCGAGCGAGGGTCGTAGCGTCATCGATGCCCTGTTCGAGGCCGAGCGTCTCGGCCAGAAGAACGGCAAGGGCTTCTACCGCTACGAGCCGGATCGGAAAGGCAAGCCGCAGAAGCACGAAGACGACGCAGGGAAGGCCGTGGTTGCCGGTGTGCAGCCCGGTGGCGTGAAGGAATTCAGTCCCGAAGAGATCGTCGATCGCCTGATGATTCCGATGTGCATCGAGGCGGTACGATGTCTTGAAGACAACATCGTCGGTACCGCCGCCGAAGTCGACATGGGTCTTGTCTACGGCGTCGGTTTCCCGCCCTTCCGTGGCGGTGCGCTGCACTACATCGACAAGATGGGTGTCGACAACTTCGTTGCCCGCGCCGATGCACTGAAGGATCTCGGCCCGCTCTACCATCCCACCGAGCAGATGCGCGAGATGGCGCAGTCGGGAGCCACCTACCACGGCAGTGATGCCGCACGATCGGGAGATCAGTCATGAGTTTTTCAGCACGTGATGTCGTGATTGTCGATGGCGTTCGTTCGCCGATGGGCCGTTCGCGCGGTGGTGCCTTCACCAATGTGCGTGCCGAGAACATGTCGGCCGAACTCGTGAAGGCCTTGTTCGAACGCAATCCCGAAGTGCCGAAGGATGACGTCGAGGACGTGATCTGGGGCTGCGTGAACCAGACGCTCGAGCAGGGTTTCAACATTGCCCGCGCTGTCGGATTCCTTGCCGGACTGCCGAAGGGCGTGGCCGCACAGACGATCAATCGTCTCTGCGGTTCATCGATGTCGGCGCTGCACATTGCGGCCCAGAGCGCGATGACGGGTTACGGTGACGTGTTCGTGGTTGGCGGTGTCGAGCACATGCAGCATGTTTCCATGACGCACGGTATCGACATCAACCCGAGTACGAGTCTGCACATGGCGAAGGCCTCGATGATGATGGGGCTCACCGCCGAGATGCTCGCCAGGGTGCATGGTGTGAAGCGGGAGGAACAGGACAGATTCGCGCTGCGTTCACACCAGCGCGCCCATGCCGCCACCGTCGAAGGGCGTTTCGCCAACGAGATCGTGCCGATGGAAGGTCACGACGAGAACGGCTTTCTGAAACTCATCGAAATCGATGAAGTGATTCGTGCAGATGCCTCGCTCGAGCAGCTCGCTGCGCTCAAGCCCGCCTTCATGCCGAAGGGTGGCACGGTAACCGCGGGTTCCTCGTCGGCAATTTCCGATGGAGCATCGGCAATGCTCGTCATGAGTGGTGAAAAGGCCCGGACGCTCGGTGTACAGCCGCGTGCGAAGATCGTCAGCATGGCGGTTGCAGGCTGCGATGCCGCCATCATGGGCTACGGTCCGGTGCCGGCGACGAAGAAGGCGCTGAAACGCGCCGGCCTCTCCCTGGATGACATCGACACCGTCGAACTCAACGAAGCCTTCGCGGCACAGTCGATTCCCGTGCTCCGTGATCTCGGCCTCATCGACAAGCTCGATCAGAAGGTGAACCTCAACGGTGGCGCGATTGCTCTCGGCCACCCCCTTGGCTGCTCGGGTACGCGCATCACCACGGCGCTCCTGAACGTCATGGATCAGCAGGACACCACACTCGGCCTTGCCACCATGTGCATCGGCATGGGGCAGGGAATTGCAACGGTCATCGAGCGGTTGAAGTAGGCGATATCCGTCCACGGCCGGCCTGGCGCTGGAGTCAGCAGCGCCGGGCGGTCAGGCGTGTCGTGGAAGGCTCTGGTCTGGCTTCTGATCCACGCAGGCCTGACTTCTAATCCACGCAGGCCTGACTTCTAATCCACGCAAGCTTGACTTCCAATCCACGAGGTTTAGACTTCTGATCTACGCACATTGATCCTCCAATCTCCGTCGAATCCCGGCGTCCGGCAGCGGCCTGGTGAATACACTCAAACGCTTTGCAGAACAACCTGTTGCAGAGGCAATTGGCGATACGCCGGTGGTGTTGCTGGTGGGACCACGACGAGCGGGCAAGACGACGCTCGTGCGGCAATTCGAAAGCGATGGCCGTCCCTATGTCACCCTGGACGATCAGGCCGCACTGGATGCAGCTCGTACGGATCCTGCTGGCTTTGTCAGAGGTCTTGACCAGGTCATCATTGACGAAGTGCAGCGGGTGCCCGAACTCTTGCTCGCCATCAAGAAATCGGTCGATGACAACCCGGAGCCGGGTCGCTTTCTGCTGACGGGTTCCGCAAACGTACTCACCATGTCCCGGGTGGCTGACAGTCTGGCGGGGCGCATGGAAGTGGTACGCCTGTTCCCCTTGTCTCAGGCCGAGATGGCCGAGCGTACGCCTGCTTTTCTGGAGCGGTTGTTTGCAGCTTCACCTTCGTTCAGGCGAGAACAGGGAGAGGTGCAGACAGGTTCGGATCTGGTCAGGCGAGTGCTGGTCGGAGGCTTTCCGGAGGCCGTTGCGAGGGAGCGGGAAACGCGCCGCAGACAATGGCAGCGAGCATACCTCGAGTCGATTCTTGTCAGAGATCTCCGGGATGTCGCCGATCTGGAACGCCTGTCCGAGTTACCGCGATTCGTCCGAGTGATTGCAGCTCAGACAGGTGGTCTGGTCAACTACTCGGAACTTGGACGAAGTATTGGTGTGAGCTACAAGACGAGTCAGCGGTATGTGGACCTTCTCGAACAGGTATTCCTGCTGACGACCCTGACACCCTGGTTTTCAAACCAGTTGAAGCGCACTGTAAAGTCACCGAAGTTGCATTTCGTCGATTCGGGACTGCTGGCTGCATGGCGAGGGTTGAGCGCAGAAAAGCTGGCAACCGACCGGAACGCATTCGGCTCCGTGCTCGAAACCTTCGTGTTGTCCGAAGTGCTGAAGCTGGCCGTTGGAGCTGACGTCAGGTTCACGCCTCACCACTTTCGTGTGGACAGGGATGAGGTTGACGTTGTTCTCGAGCGTGACGATGGAGCGATGGCTGCGCTGGAGATCAAGGCGTCCGCAACGGTTCAGGCGAAGGACTTTTCGGGAATCAGGAAGCTCGCAGCAGCGAGCAAGGGCAGGTTTGTCTACGGAGCGGTGCTCTACGATGGCGATGACGTCATTCCCTTTGACAGTCATCTGGCCGCGGTGCCGATTGCGTCTCTCTGGCACTGAACCCGGTTCAAGCGGGTGACATGACGGCACATTGCACATTCGTGTGCACGGAGCCGCCACTCGCTTCCGCGGCCAGAAACCTGCCGGCTCTTTCGAAACCTGACAAGGACGTCTGGCAGTCTCACTGACGCGTCAGTTAATGCCGCGACCTTCCACCAGTTTGCCGTCTCGAAACACCAGTGTACGAGTGACGTAGCGGCTGCTCCAGTATTTCCAGGTGTTGGCGTTGGTCGACGGCGTTTCGTGGCGGGGCGGGTAGCCACGGGTCATGAGAACCTCGTCCTTGGTCATGCCGAGCCGCAGTACGCCGTTCTTGATCTCGTTGCGGCGCTCGGACGAGTATCCGGTCAGATCCACGCCGTGGCCGAGGTACATGTCGGCAATTTCCTGCATGCTGCGCAGCGTGTATTTCTGGACATTCTTGAAGGTGATCTTTCTTTCGTCAATGAGCAGGACCATCTTCTTGTCATTGATTGATTCGAGCGTGACCTTGGTGTTGATCGGAATCAGTTCACCGCGCCAGTAGTTGGTGGTCATGACCTTGTTCTTTTCGGTCTTGACGTTGTACATGGTGTAGTAGGTCTTGCCGGGTTCGACAGCCTGTGCCTGCAACGACAGCATGCAAAGCGACAGTGCCAGAACGATACCGCCGAGCAGTTTCGATGCGCGTGAGAGGGACGTCATGCCTCGACTCCTTAAGTGGTCTGGTGACAGGTGACTTGAACAGGCGATGATTTTCGACCGACGGCGAAGCGTTGTCAACCAGGAGCATTGTCCAACGGCGCATGAGCCTGAACTGGGGCCAGGTACCGGAAAGGACCGATTGCTCGTCTTGCCGGATTGCACGACTGGCTTCGATCTCGGTAGCGTCTGCCGTCCGCTCGAGAGGGGTATCGATCAGTTGAGCACGCGTTCTTCGGGTCGTCTCCTTCTGCGACCCTGCTCCACAGAGCAGACCGGCGTTTGTTCGACCTGTCGCAACAGCTCGCAGAACGCAAGGATGGCGGCGGGGGAGTCGGTATCATTCACGGCTTTTCTGGCACGATCATCGGCAACCGCGGCGCTTTGTCTCACGTCGGCCGACTGCGGTAGCGAAACCAGCCATTCAAGAAATTTCTGCCGGGCAAGGCGCTGCGCCTCGTCGGCCAGGGCATCGGAATTCGAGAGGGAAACCAGAATCTGTTGCAGTGCCATCAAGCCTTCCGCGCGTGAAGGCGAGGCAGCGATCGGGTGGAGACACCGGTGCGCAGGGATCAGGGGCGCAGATCATCACCACCCACGGCACCCCGCCAGGGTTGACAAAGGCGATGGCAGGTATCCTGACTTGCGGGTCGTCGCGCTTTCCGAACCTTCCCGGGCTCATGCAAACCCAGTGGTGTTCCTCTCGGGGCGCTCGCCACCTACAGTTGCGGGGGCAGTCGAAGCCTTGTGCATGGCCGTTGCCGGCATTCACCGCGTCGATGAATGCGAATGGCATGACCCTGCCCGCACTCCGTTCCCTTTTCACTCCGCGACTTGCGTCGCCGGAAACCATCCTCCGTGACGATAAGCGCTGGTGGTGTTGCTGTCAATCATCATTCCGCTTCACGAGGCGCGAATGTCTCGACGCGTTGTCGTGAGCGTCGCGTGCTGGCAATCACCAGGCCCACACAGCTCAGTCCGGCAAGGTTTGCTGCGAAGTTCAACGGCCAGAAGCAGCCGATGAGTGCACCGAGCAGCAGTACGTGGTGCCAGAGCGCCAGCGGCCCCTCGGCATGACGTTGCAGCAATGCGTTGGAGGCGTAGATGCCGGCAAGTGCGAAAATTGTTATCTGTGCAATCTCGAGAGCACTGCCGTTGATGATGGGCGTGTAGGCAAAGAGAAGCGGTACCACGTAGAGACCCTTGGCAATCTTCCACGCTTCGATGCCGGTGGCCATCGGGCGTGAGCCCGCGATTCCCGCCGCGGTGAAGGCGGCGAGACACACGGGGGGCGTGACGTTGCTGTCCTGACTCAGCCAGAACACGATCAGGTGCGCGGTCAGCAGAAAGCCGGTCATGAGTGTGGGGTCGACGAGTAGCGGTCGGATCGCCACGGCAAGGTCGAAGGGCATGGTACCCATGAGTGTTCGGGCCTCGTCGCGCGCCAGACCGTCGGCCAGCCGAGCCGGGAGTTCGGGGTCCACCAGCATGAAGCTCGCAGCAATGGCGGGGTCACTGATGCCCTGCACGAGCTGTTCGACGATCAGCCCGTCGGCGAGCATGCCGGCCAGTGCCGGTGCCGAGAGAATCGACAGCACGATGTAGGCGGCAGTGACCGGCAGTCCCATGCCGAGCACGAGCGAGGCGAGCGTGACCAGTGCCAGCGCGAGCAGCAGCGAACCCTGCGACCATTCGGCAATCATCAGCGCGAAGGTGTTGGCCAGCCCCGAGGTGGTCACCGCGTTGTTGATGAGGCCGACGGCGACGAGCAGAACCGCCGTCATGATCGAGGTGCGAATGCCGAGCGTCAGCGCACGCAGGAGGTTCTGCGGCGTCATTCGGTTGGGCGTGAAGAAGCTCGTGACGATGATGGTGCCGATCGCCACGGTCGCCGCATAGCTCGGCGTGCGGCCCGAGACGAGCATCCAGGTCATCACGCCAAGGGGCAGCACGAAGTTCAGAAGCCCTGCCATCATGCGTTGCCGGTCTACCGGTTCGATCTCCTCGGTGCCGATGTGGTGCTTGAGGGCCTCGATGCGCACGATGAAGGAAACCGACAGAAAATACAGTAAAGCCGGTATCACGGAGACGGTCACGATGGTGGCATAGGGAATGCCCGTGTAACTCGCCATGACGAAGGCGCCCGCGCCCATGATCGGCGGCATGAGCTGTCCGCCCGTGGACGAGGCAGCCTCGACGCCTGCGGCAAACCGGGGGCGGAAGCCGTTGGATTTCATGAGCGGTATCGTGATGACACCGGTGGACGCGGTGTTGGCGATGGCCGAGCCCGAGATGGTGCCGGTCAGTGCCGAGGAAATCACGGCCACGAAAGCAGCGCCGCCACGAAAGCGTCCGGCAATGACTTTCGAGAATTCGATGACGAAGTCGGCCGCACCCGATACCACGAGAAAGGCACCGAAGATCATGAACAGCGTGATGTTCGATGACGAAATCGTGGTGATGATGCCGAACATGCCTTCGTCGTTGTAGAGCGAGCGGAACAGCACGTCGTCGAGTGGCAGGCTGGCGGCACGGAAGGCGCCGGGCAGCATCTCGCCGAGAAACAGGATGTAGGACAGCGAGGCGATGATGAGCAGCGGGATCACCCAGCCGGTCAGGCGCCGCGTGAGTTCGATGGCGCCGAGGATCACGCTGCAGCCCGCGATGAAGTCGAGCGATGTGAACTGCCAGCTCTGGCCCGTCCGCGCGAGCGTGCGCTCGTAGAGCCCGTTCTCGGTTGCCGCGATCCAGAGTGCGGATGCGGCCACGGCGAGGCCGAAGAGGGCATTCAGCCAGAGGGACCAGCCAGGCTGTGTTCCCTTGCCGAAGCTGCGCGTGGTGATGGCCGCAAGAAAGGCGAAACCGGCGAAGTGGATGGCGTTCTGCCAGATGCCGGGTTCGTGCAGCACCGAATTGGTCAGCACGTGCCACACGGCGAAGGCCGCAACGCCGAGAAGAAACAGCAGCCCGGGTATCGGTTCCAGTCGGGCCAGCTCGAGCGAGAACAGTCGATCGGCTGTGGTTGTGGTCGCGATACGATCCTTGCCGACGGGCTGCGGGCTGCTGTCCTTTCTCATGGGATCACGGCTTCAGGTGATCCGGGATCTCGATACCGATTTCCTCGTAGTAGCGGGCGGCGCCCGGATGCAGTGGCACTGGCAGACCCGCGAGCGCGGCATCGGTCGACATGGCCCTGGTGGCCGGGTGAATGGCCGTCAGGAAGGGCAGGTTTTCGTAGATCGTCTTCGTCAGAAGGTACACATGGTTCTCGTCGACATCGGCGTTGACCGCGAGAAAGTTCGGTTGCGCGATGGTTTCGATGTCCTCATCCTGTCCGGGGTAGGTGCCGGCGGCGATGGTGTACGGCGTCCAGAGCTTGCGGCCGTCATCCATGGCTTCGGCCTGCTCGGCCGTCACCGACAGCAGTGTGACCTTGCCGGCGCTCGTCGACATGAGCTTCGTGATGGCCGAGGTGGGTGGGCCCGACGGAATGCCGGCTGCCGAGGCCTGGCCGTTGGCAAGCGCATCGGCGGATGGGCCGTAGCCCGCATGGAGCATTTCGAAGTCGTCAAGCGACAGGCCAAGGCCCGCGAGCAGCACTTCGTTGGAGCCGAGCGTGCCCGAGTTCTCCTTGCCCATCGCGACCGTCCTGCCTTTCGCAGCGGCGAGGTCACTCACGGTACCGGTGTCGACAAGATCGCTTGCCAGCAGGAACTGTTCGACGTTCTGCCAGAGCATGCTGATCGAACGCATGTTTTCCTGCGGCTCGGAAACCGACCCTGTGCCGGTGGCGGCGTAGGAGCCGTAAAGCCCCTGAAGGATGGCGAATTGCGCGTTGCCGGCAGCCATGGCCTGTACGTTGGCACCGGAGCCTGCCGAATTCACGGCGGTAAGGCTGAACTTCTCCTTCGGCAGCAGCTTGACCTTGGAGAGCGTGGCAATGGCAGTGCCGACCGGATGATAGGTGCCGCCCGTGGATGCGGTGTTGAGCACGTAGTCGGTGTCCTGAGCCGCTGCACCGAAGGACAGCGCGGCACCGAGAATGGCTGCGACCGCGACACTGCCGAGGCGTGACGCACGGTTACCGAACAGCGCGGTGGCCAGTGAAGTCTTCATGAATGTCTCGTGTGTGGAGGGGGTGCACATTGTGCGAGGTTTGACTTGAGGAGACAAGCGCTGCACGGAGCGGCAGGGCCGGCGATGGGAACGCCGACTGGGCGCACGACAAGGCGCACGACAAATAGTGCGACGAAAAATACAGACAAAGGCGAAAAGGCACTTGACACGAAAATGAATATCCATATAATGCTGTCCCACTTCAGCAGAAGTGCAGTAAATACGCGTACAGGTATCGTCGTCATGATGAACTTGATCAACGAACAATCCGGGGCGAAGAATCCGCTCGAGAACCGACCATCATGTGAACGCGGTTCGGTGGTTGATGCGTGTTCGCACCCCCGTCAAGGCCATGGAGAACACAGGTAGTCGACATGCATGTGCCGGCTCCCGAGCCAGCACGTGTTTCCGCATCAAGGAACCCCGGTTGGCTCGTCTCACCGGGGTTTTTTTGTGGTGTGGAAACCGTCGGTAACAAGGCGGTCGGCCACCCGATCCGAATCCCGGTACACCAGAGGCTGACAGTTGCAACCGATTCAATGGTACCGATTCGATGAATTCGGTCCTGTGCGTTGATGCGTGCCGGTGCCTTGAATTTTCCATGGCACGTTCTGATACGTATGCAGAATCAAGAGCGGCTGTCTTCCTGCAAGGCAAACTCAGGATGAGCGCAGAAATCGAATTTCTGCGGAACGGGTTCGAATCCCGTACATGGAATTCCCCTCGCACGGGAATTCAATGCGACCTGAACGTCGCTTTGCAAACCGATTCGACTGGCGATTGCCCTCGGCAGTCATCACGAGAATCACCCCGGTTGTACCCCATGCGGGAAGAGCGGGAAAACGTGGTTTCGGTTCGGCCGAACTCGCGTTCGACGGCTCGACTCGCGGCATCCGCGCGATCCTGCGTTGCTGCAAGCCACCGGTCGCGAACCGAAGAGGAGCAGCGGAGCGAGGCAGTCGATGCCGAGCCCGCCGCCGCTTCGATGAGCTGCCGCTGGCGCGCTTCAACCCATCTCGCGGGTGCGGGGTACGGCCATCCAATCAAGGAGAACGCCATGAACATCATGAGTCGAGCAGGAACGCTGCTGACGAATCTGACTCAGGAACGCCAGCCGCTGCGAACCACGGTGGCGCCGAACGAGCGGGCCCTGCGCATTCGCGACCGCGCGGTCGTGGAAGTGCTCGGGCCGGGTGTGTACTGGAGGCTGCCGCTTGTCGGCAGGGATTCCTTCGACGTGCACGACGCCTCCGTCGCACGGAGTGATGTTGCGCACCTTGAGGTGCTGGCCGAAACCCGACCGGATCTCGTTGCCGAACACTTCATCGAAGTCGATCTCGGCGCCGGTGAGGCGGCGCTTGTCTACGAAAACGACAAGCTCAGCGGGATTCAGGCTCCGGGTTCGCGCGTCTTCTACTGGAAGCCGATCGTGGACGTGCGCATCGAACGCGTCGACATTTTCGACAACCTCAGGGTGCGAGAGGACATCGCACGCGTGATCGGTCGTGACAGCGCGCTGGCACGCTCGGCCGGAGTACTCGAAGCCCTGCTCGGTGTCGAGGTCGGTGATCGTCAGGTTGGTCTGCTGTACGACGGCGGTGTGCTGCTCGAGGAGTTGCAGCCGGGTTATCACCTGTTCTGGAAGTTCGGCAGGAAGCTGTCGGCGAAGATTCTGCATACGCGCTGGATCGTCCGGGACCTTGCCGGTCAGGAAATCCTGACGCGCGACCGAGTGAGCCTGCGCATCAATCTCTCGGCAACCTACCGCATCATCGATGCGGTGCGTGTCAAGCAGAATGTGCAGAACCTCGGTGATTTCATCTACCGCGAGTTGCAGCTTGCGCTCAGGCGTGCCGTCGGTACGCGAACGCTCGACGAACTCCTGACGAACAAGTCGGTGCTCGACGAATGCATCAGCGAGGATGTCGTGGCTCGTCTCGACGAGGTCGGTGTGGAACTCGGCAGCATCGGTGTCAAGGACATCATCCTGCCGGGTGACATGAAGTCCATCCTCAACGAGGTTGTGCTGGCTGAAAAGACAGCTCAGGCCAACAACATTCGCCGACGCGAGGAAACCGCGGCAACGCGTTCTCTCATGAATACGGCGAAGCTGATGGCTGACAACCCGCTGCTCGTGCGTCTGAAGGAACTCGAAGCGCTTGAAAAGGTGACGCAGAACATCGATCGACTGACCGTCTACGGCGGCATCGACGGTGTCATGCAGAGTCTCGTCAGTCTGAACCCTGACGGTGATGGCTGACGAAACGTTGCGGCAAGGGGGCCGGCAGTAGTGCGGACCCCCTTGTTCGTTCCCGGTCATCACGCCGATGTTCGCCTTGTGCACGCCGACGTTTACCCTGAAGGCATGCCATGCCCCGGGTGTTCTTTCCTGCGGTTCGGAAAACGGTTCCGTACCGGTGGCGGCGCAGGAGCCGTAACGCCCCTGCCGTGTTGAAATGTCGATCCGCCAACGCCATATTGCCTGTTCAAGTCATCATCCGAACGGATTACAGCCCATGGACAGCAAGGCCATTCTCGAGCAACTGCTCGCTCAGTCCCGCAATGCCGTCAACAACGGCGTGCAGGCCGCCGAAGAACGCCGCTTCATCCCGCCACAGGGTGACGAGCGCACCGCGATGCTCAAGGGTGCGGGTGCCGGAGCTCTTGCCGCGGGTGCCGTGGCCATGTTCATGGGCAACAAGGGCTCGCGAAAATTCCTGAAGAAAGCCGCCAAATTCGGGGGTACGGCAGCACTGGGTGGCCTGGCCTACAAGGTTTACGCCGACATGCAGACTGCGCAGAATACCCAGCCCGCCCCTGCCACGGGTACGCCCATCCCCGCTGCCGACAGCGCGCCGTCTGCTGATCCGATTGCCATCGAATCCGATGCCGGCAAGCCGCCGTTGTCGTTGAATCTGGCCCAGTTCGAAAACAGCGCTCCCATCGACGAACTTGCCGAACCCGAGGCGCAGCAGCGCAGCGAATCGGTGCTGCGCGCCATGATCACTGCCGCGCGTGCCGACGGTCACATCGACAGCAAGGAAATGGATGCCATCACGCAGGAAATCTCGGCACTCGGTCTGGAGCAGGATGTTTCGCGCTTCCTGCTCGACGAGATGAACAAGCCCGTGGATGCCGAGCGGATTGCCGGATTTGTCGACAGCCCCGAGGCGGGAGCCGAACTCTACATTGCCTCCGCGATGGTCATTGACCAGAGTGATGCTGCCGGTCGCGACTATCTCGGACATCTGGCCGCGGCGCTCGGGCTCAGCCCCTCGGTGGTCGCACTTCTGGAAGCGCCGCTGAAGGACGAGAGTTGAAGCATCAGGCAGCGTGTCCGATCGGGCCGGATTGCTCGGATGAGCCTGTCGGCAGGCGCTTTGCCATCGTCATGATCATGCCGATGTCCACCAGGGTATCGGTCGAACGCTCATCGTAGAGCAATTCCAGAGGCTTGCCGTTGTCGTCGATGCCGGCCGCGACCACGTCGTAGTCGAGATCGAAGTAGGTGCTCAGTACGCGCATGTGGTCGGCCAGATAGTTGCCGGCGAACTCGCTGACCATGGTGCCGGGCGAGCAGAAGATCACGTTGCCGAGAGCCGAGCCGTGTGGTGACAGCACATGCTCGGCATCACGGAAGATGTGTGCCTGCTCGAGCATCGTGTAGGGCTGCATGCTGGCAGTCGCATATCCTGCATCGGCAAGTGCCGGCAAGAGTTCGTCCTCGTTGAGAACCTGTCGGCGGGCGCCGCTGCCCCGGGGAATGTAGAGTCGACGCGGTCCGTCGTGTTCCAGCCAGAAACGATGTGGCTCCGACGGCAGGTGATCGAGCATCACCTCACGCAGATCCTTCAGTACACCCCGGTTGGTCCAGCCTGTTTCCGGGCCGCGGAACATCGGTACCAGCAATCGCTTGACGTGGTAGGTGGCCGGGCGCCAGGTTTTCGGGTCCCTGGTGTCGAAGAAGGTGTGTACGTGATCGAACTCGAAACCCAGGTCTGCGAGTGACTGGCTCTGGAACCCGGGCCCGGCACGATGGATGTAGAGTTCCGGTTTCGGATCCGACAGCATGCCGAATCGGTCGAGCATCAGATAGCCGGGTAGCGAATCGATCAGCCAGTGATAGAAACACGATGGATAGCGTGAGGGAAACAGCGCCAGCGTGCCATCGATGTGGATGGTGTCCTTGTAACGTTCGTCGGCACGTTCCTTTTCCGGATCGGTTTCCGGAAGAATATGGGAGATCTCCTCCACCATCACGCCATCGGCGTCGTAGATCAGGATGATGTCGGACTCGACGAACACCGTTGCATTGGCAACCTCGGCAACCCAGGCGCCGTACATGTCGTTGGTTGCCATGGTGTGGGGGTCGTACAATGGCCGGTCCTGCCGGTTGCGGCTGCCGAAGTCGAACGTTTCGGCAGGGTAGAGTTCATGTCTGATCATCTGGCTGCGTTCATTCCTGCTGTCGTGTGTCTCCAGATCACCGGGGTGCGTCAGGCCACAGAGTTCCCGGGTCTCCTGCTGCGCATAGCCGAAGGCCTGGAAATCGTCGTAGAAGGTCCTGTAGACAAGATCGAGAAGCGACTGGTCGTACATGTCGCCCACGGATGCGCCGCCGAAGTCGCTGTGGCCTGCCGCTTTCGCACGCAGTTCTGTCTGCGCGAAGTGCTTGCCGATGTAGTCCAGTGATTCTTCCAGATTCTCGAATCGACCGATGTAGTCGTATTCGATGTCCCTGATCATCAGTTGCAGGTTCTGCGGGCGCCAGTGTGGATCCATGGCCACGGGCTGCTGGTTGCAGACCACTTCCACGAAGGTACGGAAATCGACTGTCTCCGTTGCATCGGTGATTTCCTCCGGTGACACCCCCTTGAGCTGGGCAAGGATGATCTTTCTGGCGGGGGAAGGCCAACCGGGGGCGATCTTCGAGAGATAGGCCGACAGCAGGCGTGTGTAGGGATTGCGCACCATGGTGAAGCGCCTGAATTCGTCCGAGAACAGCACTCGTTTCTGGAACTCGTCGACGTAGGCGGTCGGATGCTTCAGCGGTGACCTGGTGATGTCGTGAATGTTGGTGTTTGCGGGCAGGGGAAAGCCCTGCTCCTCTTCCTGCAGCGCTTCGAGCAGGAGCGTCGAGGCCACCGTCGGGTTCTCGATGTACGCATAGCCGTGCTTCAAGGAGATGTTGACGAGGTAGTTCACCAGGTCCGGACGCATGTTGTCGGCCGCGAGTTCCTTCAGCGTCGGGCTGATCACCGTCGGATCCTTCGCCAGCAACGAGGGTGGCGGTGCGTGCTTGAGTGACGCCGCGTAGGGCCTTTCGAAACCGAATTCCTGCATGATCGGATCACAGATGTCGATGAACACCTTCTGTTCTTCACGTGTCCATGCGTGCCAGCCGGCCAGACCATCATCGAATGCCCCGGAGGTGCCTTCCATCCTGCCGCCTTCGCTGCAGGATGAATTGATCGGATTGCCGGAAATGAAGTCGGCGGGGGTATCGTCATGCGCCATGCCGAGCCTGCTCATGACCTCGTCGTATACCTTGTGGGGATTCTCCATCAGCTCGTGGTGGCGCACCACGGCGCAGTGTTCACTGTCGTGGAGATGGCGGGAAGCGTCGATGTTCCGTCGCCAGTGCTCGCAGAGCTGCGCGAAATCGAGATGCGCGAATTCCTCGAGTCTGCGTGCCGCGTTGACCACCTCGACACCGTTGCGCATCACGTGGATCACGGCAAGACGACCGAAAACGTCGGTGGCCCTGCGAAAGCCGTTCCGACTCAGGTTGCCCTTCGCGATCCAGTATTTCTTCGTCTCGTCCCGGGGGATTTCCGTCAGTCCGTACTGCATCCTGCACAGCATCTCGGAATACACTGCGGCACGCTGTGACGCGTCCAGCTGGCAGTTCTCGAGGTTGTCGTCGTGATCGGGATGCTGTTCCTCGTACGTGATCAGGAATTCGATGAAGTTGCTGATCAGCGGTGCCTCGCCGATACGCTCCGGTTCGAGCACGTCGCGGTGCTTCGCCATCGACTCGATCACGGCACGGGTGCTGCTGCCGATGCCGCTGATGAGGAGAGGGGTAATGCGCATGGTGAGGTTACCTGGAATGATCGTTTGACGTGAGACGGGGCAACGATGTGTCAGTTGGCAACGGCACGTGGTTCGGGGGGCTGTCGATTGCCGGTGTTTTCCCGGTCGGCAGTGCCGTCGAAGGCACCGCATTCGGCAAGACGGTTCACGAACCATGCCCAGCTGTGTCGATCGCGCACCAGAGCCTTGCCGGCGTCGGTGCGAGAGGTGATGTCGGTGCCGCGATCCATGAGCAGGCGAATGCCTCGCTCGTAGGCGTCGATGTCTTCGAAGTCGTCGACGAGCCAGCCGGTGTCGTCGTTTACCAGCTCGTCGATGCCGCCGACGCGGGAGCTCAGCACGGGCAGTCCGCGTGACATCATCTGGATCAGTACCGTCGGCAGACCTTCCCATTCGGACGTGCAGAGAAACAGGCGATATTCGCTGAAGTCGATTTCCTCGATGGAGTTGTAGACTCCGCGGTATTCGATGTTGGGAAACTCACCGTGCATGATGCGTGTGCCGACGTTGTCGTTGCCCTCGGGGCCATAGACGTCGAAGCGGAGCTGGGGCAGACGCTCGGCAACCTCGACCAGGATGTCGGGGCGCTTCTGCCGTGACAGCCGACCGCACCAGAGCACCTTGTCGCCACGTACGCCACTGACCTTTTTTCTTGCCGGATGGCTGAGCGGTGTGTACACGCAGTGGAGCCTGGCCATGAGTGCTTCGGGGAAGCCATACATGGTGCGGATGTCGTCGATGATCTTCTGGTTGTCGAACCAGACGTGCCTGAGGTAGGGCAGCGTCTCGGGCAGGTAGTCGGGGATGTAGCCAACCGGTGCGCCAAGCGGTGAGTAGTCGAAGCAGAACAGGCTCGCATACAGGTCGGTAACCGTGGCGAGGGGCTTCGCGTGCCAGCGGTACATTTCCCAGCAGGCGTGTGAATTGATGTTGATGATCTTTTCGGGCGCGATGTGTCCGATCAGTACATGGAGAGCGCTGACCTTTTCGGCGAAGTCGTTGAAGGGCACCACTTCTTCCATGCAGATGACCCGCGTGCCGCTTTTCAGCCACTCGGCCATCGACACTGACGAGGATTCGGTGACGATCAGCAGCACCTCATCCATCGAATAGTGCTCCTGCATCGCCTTCAGATAGAAGGTTGCAATGAGATCGGCTCCACCGTGACTCAGGAACGGCACCACGATCACGGCCTTCACGCCGTCGTGCAGGTGTTCGGTGAGTGTCGTCAGGTACTTGGCGGGCATCGGGAACGGATAGCGCACGATCGCATTGAGCTTCTGCTCGGCCGTCGAGAGCTGCGGCTCGATCTTCGACAGTTCGGCAAAGTCATCGAGAAGATTCTTCGGCAGCGAGCGGTTGGTCGGCCAGCGTCCTTCCTTGCGGCCCCAGGTTACATAGTGGTTGAGGTAGCCGTGCTCGGGCTCGAGATCGGGGTTTCGGTGCGCGTAGTAACGCGGGTCGAAGTTCTCCGACGGTCTCTGGTCGAGACGGTGCTCGCTCTTCAGATAGGCGATGAGCGGCAACTCGCCCGGCGCCAGGGTCTTGCCATGACGCTGTCGATACCAGGCGTGGTCGAACCAGCGGCAGGGGTCGAAGTCGTTGTGAATGCCGTGACTGATGAAGTGCTCGAAGGCGGCTGCTTCGTTCAGTTCGTGCAGGTCATGCCGGGCGCGATACCAGTGCACATCGAAGAGGTCCTTGATCTTCCTGATGTGCTGATAGATCTCGCTGTCGTACTGCATCGAGAAACGGTTGAAGTGGAAGCCACTCGGCTCGTGCACCAGCGTGATCCTGCTGCCGCTCGGGATGTCGTGGTTCTGGAGATCGACGCTGAAGCCGACGTCCGGCGACCCACCGTGCACGGCCTGGACATCAGGCCGTCGCTGGTCGGGAATCACTTCGCCGACGCGCTTGCCGTCGGCGAGTATGCTGAGAGGCTGTCCGGCCGGGTAGGTAATCATCCATCCGGACACCGTGGCGCCGTCGCGCCTCTCGATGTTGCCGATGGCCTTGGCGCTCTTGCGCTTCTTGAAACGGGGCAGCTTGATCACGCTTGACGCACCTTCGCGGGCGCTGCCGGGGCAGCAGCCTTGTCGCGGGAGTAGATGTTGTGGATACGCGGAACCGCTCTGAGGGTGTTCGTCTGCTTCAGCAGCGATTCACTGTTCTTGGCAATGCGCACGTAGTGCGCGGTGCCCATGGCAACCTTGTGCACGAAACCGTTGCGGATGGTTTCGACGTTCCAGGTCCAGTCTTCGAAACCGAAACCCTCGCCGATGCGGTTTCGCGTGTAGGGGTAGTCGCGATAGACCTGTGTCGGAGCGAAGGACAACGCGGTCCAGTAGTTCATGAAGTAGATGTTCTCCAACTCGAAGTCGCGTGATTCCATGTCGACGTGATTGAAGACGTGCGCGTTTTCGTTGCCGAACATCACGTTGTACTCGGGATGCAGGACGAACCGGTCACTGTCCATGCACTGGGCAGCGAGATGGCAATCGACGAGCCAGGTACGACACCAGAGGTCGTCGCCATCGAGAAATGTGGTGAAGCGCCCCCTGGCGATCTGTACGGCGTGGTTGCGCGACTCGGCAAGGTCGCCATGGGTCACTTCTTCGATGCGAGTGCCGCGGTCTGCGAACCGGCCAGCCACCTCCCTGGTTGGCTCATCGGGCTTGTCAAGCACGATGATGAGTTCGGTTGCAAGGCCGAATTCGGCGGCACAGCGTCGCGCTCGCTCGACACTGCGCAGCGTCGGATAGAGAATCTGGCCCTCGTGATGTGCATTGACCACACAGGAGATCACGGGGTCCCGGTTGCCGGCAGCACGGGCGAAGTCGACCACGGTCGTATCCGGTGACGACGCCTGTTCGGATTCAGGGGGCGTATCCGGTGCAGGATTCCGTGGCTGATTCTCATTCATGTGTGGCACGCTCACGTTCGACGCAGACCGGCGGTATTGCCGGTCGTTTCGACGTGAACTGCTGCACGGAATGTGCCAGTGGGAAAGCGTGGAAAGCCTTTGCGAGCCTCGCTACTTCCCGGGCAGCCACGACACGTCCGTCACCTTCCACTGCGGCCCGCCTTCGGGCACATCGGCGTGGTGGGTGAGACGGGTGAGGGAGACATTGCCGATGTCGAAACTCACGCTGTTGTGAAGCGGCAGATTCAGGGCGATCTGCAACGCCGCAAGGATGGGGCCTCGATGGGTGATCACGACGACGTTCCCGCCGCGGTGTTCCGCACACATCCGGTCGATGAACCCCTGCACACGGTTTCGCAGCGCTTCGAAACTCTCGCCGCCGGGGGCGACCTGTTCGGGTGGCAGTGGCCAGTAGGCCAGGTAGCCGTCGTTTCGACGGGCGAAGAGTTCGGCGTGGGTCAGGCCGTTGAAGTCGCCGAAGTCCTGCTCGACAATGGCGGCGTCGGATTCCCGGCGGAGCTCGATGGCACCGGCGTCGACCAGGGCGTCCGCAGTCTGGCTGGCGCGCTTCATCGGACTCGTGACCCAGTGGGCGCCCACGGGCAACTGCCTCGCGATGCTCTCGAAGAGCGGACGGTCGCCGGTATCGCAGTCGACGTCGAGACTGCCGTACATCACGTCGCGGATCGAGGGCACCAGCGCATGACGCACCCACCAGAAGCGCGTGGCATTCCGGGGGTTCGGCAGGCGATCTCTGTAGGAGCTGTTCATGGCCGGGGAGCGCGGCCGGGGGACGGGTATCCGCGGCGCGACGTTTCTGTCTCGAAATTGACTCTATTGTAGATTGTGAGCCCATGCCCGGTCTCGAAACAGCGCACAGGCGTCTTCCGGGCCGGGATCGCGAGCCGAGGTCAACTGATGCCATCGGCAGTACCAACGAGGAAAATACCGATGCACCGCTACGGAAACACCGCACTTGCAACACTGACTCTGGCCGTTGCCACCGCGTTTGCCGGCATGGTCCAGGCCGCCGCTCGTACCGACGTCGTCATCGGCATGGCGCTCGAGCCACCGAACCTCGACCCGACTGCGGGCGCCGCGGCTGCCATTGATGAAGTCGTCTACGCCAACATCTACGAAGGCCTCACGCGCTTCGGCCCCGATGGCAGCGTGCTGCCCGCGCTCGCCGAAAGCTGGACGGTCGAGGACGACGGCACCCGTTACGTGTTCAGGCTTCGTGAAGGCGTGAAGTTCCACGATGGCAACGACTTCAGTGCCGATGACGTGAAGTTCTCGATCGAGCGTGCCATGGCCGACGATTCCGCCAATGCACAGAAGCAGCTCTTCGCCAACATCGACTCGGTCGAGGTCATCGACCCCACGACCATCACCATCGACATGAAGACCCCGGATGGCAACCTGCCGTTCAATCTCGCCTGGGGCGATGCCGTGATCCTCGATCCCGAGAGCGCCGATGATGCCGCCAGAGCGCCGGTGGGTACCGGCCCCTTCACCTTCGACGAATGGGTGCAGGGCGATCGCATCGTGATCCGGAAGAGCGACGATTACTGGGGCGAGCCCGTGAAGCTCGACACTGCCACCTTCAGGTTCATCAGCGAACCGGCGGCGGCCTATTCGGCGCTGCTGACGGGTGATGTCGATGCCTTTCCGGTGTATCCCGCGCCCGAGAACCTCGCCGAGTTCGAGGCCGATCCGCGCTTCAGTGTCATCGTCGGCTCCACCGAAGGCGAGACCATTCTCGCCATGAACAACCAGTCGGAAGCACTGAAGGACAAGCGCGTGCGCGAGGCGATTGCGCATGCGATCAGCCGCGAGGAAATCATCGATGGCGCCATGTTCGGTTACGGCACACCGATCGGCTCGCACTTCGCGCCGCATCATCCGGCTTATGTCGACATGACGGAACTCTCCGCGCACGATCCCGAGAAAGCCGAGGCGATGCTGAAGGAAGCAGGCTTCGACGACAAGCTCACCCTGTCGCTGAAACTGCCGCCGCCGGCCTACGCGCGGCGTGGTGGCGAGATCATTGCGGCGCAACTGCGCGAAGTGGGCATCGAGACCGAGATCGAGAACGTCGAATGGGCGCAGTGGCTCGAGCAGGTGTTCAAGGGCAGGGACTTCGACCTGACCATCGTCTCGCACACCGAACCCATGGACATCGGCATCTACGCACGGCCGGACTATTACTTCCAGTATCGGAACGAAGACTTCGACGCGGTGATGGAAGCACTGGGCGCCGAAACCGATGCCGCGAAGCGCACCGAGCTGTTGCAGCAGGCGCAGGAAATCATCGCGAAGGACTACGTCAACGGCTTTCTGTTCCAGCTGGCCCGAACGGGTGTGGCCGATGCGAAACTGAAGGGGCTCTGGGAGAATTCGCCGACGCAGGCGAATGATCTGACGGGGGTCTACTGGGAGGAGTGAAGCCCGGTATCAGGTGCGTTCCGGCTCGTCCGGGATGACCAGCGTCGGCAAATCGCCTTCAAGCCATGCACGAACCCGCGCGGCGATGGCGTCGGCCGGTTCGTGTCTGAGGGCGCATTCCCAGACCGTGGCAACCCGCCAGCCTGCCGCCAGCAGTTCATCGGCACTCCGCGAATCGCGGACCACGTTCTGTTCGAATTTCCGCGTCCAGAACTCGGTGCGCGTGGCCGGGGTGGTGGTGTAGCGGCAGTTCTCGTGCCGATGCCAGAAGCAGCCGTGCACGAAACAGACACTGCGGAATCGCGGAAACACGATATCCGGACGCCCCGGCAGATCCTTCCGGTGCAGGCGAAAGCGAAGCCCCTGCCGGTGGAGCGCCTTTCTCAGCAGCAGCTCCGGCCGGGTGTCCTTGCCTCTGATGCCGCTCATCATCCGGGATCGCGTGCGTTGGTCGACTGTGTCCGTCACTTCGGTTGTCATCGAACTGTTGAGGGAACAATGTCTCATTGTCGGCTGAGCGCGGGGGCCGTGCATGGTCTTTCGTGCCATGCCATAATGGCAAAATCATTCCCGGTTTTGCTGAAGCGTTTCCATGACAGTCGAGTTTGCCCGTCTCGTGGAGCGCACTGGCCGCTCGCGCCAGGAAATCGCGGATCTGCTGGCGATCAGCCTCAGAACCCTCTATCGCTGGGAACAGGAGAACGTCAAACCGAAGCGACTTGCGGTCAGGTACCTCGAAGACATGATCCGCAGCAGCACGCCGCAGACTCGTCTGGCTCTGCCCGATTTCAGGTACATCGATCTGTTCGCAGGCATCGGTGGCTTCCGGCGAGCCTTCGACGCGGTGGCAGGGCACTGCGTGTTCACCGCCGAGTGGGACAACGCCTGCCGGAAGACCTACGAAGCGAACTTCGAGCACGACGAGTCACACGTTTTCGCTACCGACATCCGTGAGTTCACCGTCGATGAAAAGTGCCTGAATGGCATTCCCGCACACGATCTGCTGGTTGCCGGTTTTCCATGCCAGCCGTTCTCGATCGCGGGTGTGTCGAAGAAGAATTCGCTTGGCAGAAAGCACGGCTTCCACGATGACACGCAGGGCACCCTGTTTTTCGATATCGCCCGCATTCTCGAACATCACAGGCCCGCCGCCTTTCTCCTCGAGAATGTTCGCAATCTCGTCAGTCACGACAAGGGCAGGACGTTTCGCATCATCAGCCGCACCCTGCAGGAAGAACTCGGTTATCACGTCAGCCATCGCATCATCGATGGGCGCAGCTGGGTGCCGCAACAGAGAAAGCGCATCATCATGCTTGGCTTCCGTGACGATGTGGGCCTGGATCTGGCGGACATGCCGATACCGGATCCCGCTGAAGGTCCGGTCATCGGCAGCATCCTTCATGGCGAGATACCCGGCGAGATCGAGGAGCCGGCCTACATGAAGAACGGGAAGGCGCTGGACAAGTACATACTCAGCGAAAGGCTCTGGGATTACCTGCAACGCTATCGAGAGAAGCACAGAGCGGCCGGCAACGGTTTCGGTTTCGGCCTCGTGGGCAGGAATGACGTGGCACGCACGCTGTCGGCGAGATACTACAAGGATGGATCCGAGATTCTCGTCAGGCGTGGCAGAGGGCGACCCAGACGTCTGACGCCGAGAGAGTGTGCCAGATTGATGGGTTTCGATCGGCCCGGAGAGTCGCACTTCCTGATACCCGTGTCCGATACCCAGGCCTACAAGCAGTTCGGCAACTCGGTGGTTGTGCCCATGGCGGCGGCCATTGCGCGTTTCATGAAACCGGCGCTGATGCAGCTCGTGCATGAACCGGCCGGTCGGCAAGGTCGCCTCGAGTTCGCAGCGGCTGATGAGTCGGTGGTCTGAGTCATCACGCAGTCGGGTCAGCTGGCGAGGTTTTGCGACCGATTTGCAGTCAAGCGGCTCTGGAGTTGACAGAACGCGTTCATTCGGATGCTTCTTGCCCGGCGGCGCTTGACTACACGAAGAATTCGTGTTAAAGCCTAGTATCGTAAGGTGGTTGCTTCTGATGTTCCGGTCATGTCATGGGAAGCTATCCGCGCGTCACCCCAACTCCTTGCAGTCGCTGAAATGCGCGTCAATTCCGCGCAGTGGAGGAGTCATGGCACAGCATCATTCCCCGGATCGTCCCGATACCATCGTTCGCAAGCTCGGACGTTTCGTGGCCGGAGCCGATCACGAAACCATGTCCGACGATGCACGCGAGGAACTCAGGAAGCGCATTCTGGACACGATCGGTGTGGCAATCGGTGCTCTCGAGGGCGAACCGATAAGGATGATTCGCGAGCACAATGCCGATTTCGGGGGCAGGGAGCTTTGCACCTTCATCGGCGGTGGCAAGGGTGCGCCGGACAGGGTCGCCTTCTACAACGGGGCGCTCAGCCGTTATCTCGACTTCATGGACAGCTACCTTGCCAGGGGCGAGACCTGCCACCAGTCGGACAACTTCGGTGCGGTGCTGGCAGCAGCGGAATATGCCGATGCCTCGGGGGACGACCTGCTGTCGGCGATGGCCGTCGCCTATCAGGTGCAAGGGCGTCTGTGTGACGAAGCGCCGGTGCGAGCCAGGGGTTTCGATCATACGGTGCAGGGGGCGTATGCCTCCGCCGCCGGGGTAGCCCGGGCGCTGGGGCTGGATGCAGAGAAGAGTGCCATGGCGATCGCCATTTCCGGCACGTGCAACAACGCCCTGCGTTGTACCCGGACCGGGTCGCTGTCGCACTGGAAGGGGCTGGCCTATCCACAGGCCGCTTTCGTCGGAGCCCACGCGGCCTTTCTCGCCATGCGCGGCATTACCGGGCCGGAAGCGGTGTTCGAGGGCAACAAGGGCTTCATGGAGGCAATTGCCGGAGAGTTCAGCATCGACTGGGAAAACGAGGATCTGAACAACGTCATCAAGTCGATCATCAAGAAATACAACGCCGAGATTCACAGCCAGTCCTCCATTGAAGGCGCGCTGGAACTGCAGCAGGAACACGGCTTCACCTGGGATCAGATCGAGCATGTCGGCATCGACATCTTCGACGTGGCCTTTCACATCATCGGCGGTGGAGAAGAGGGTGACAAGACCATCGTCCGTACCAAGGAGGAGGCAGACCACAGCCTGCAGTACATGGTCGGTGTGGCGCTGATCGACGGCAACGTGCTGCCGGCGCAATACGAGGGCGATCGCGTGACGCGGGACGATATCCAGTCGCTGCTCAGGCGTTTCACGGTCAGGCCAAAGCAGGAATATACCGATCGCTTTCCGGCGGAGGTCTGCACCGATCTGACGATCACCCTGAAGGATGGCACCGTCCTGAAGAAGACCAGGACCGATTACGAAGGTTTCAACACCCGGCCCATGTCCTGGGAGACGGTGGAAGCCAAGTTCACCCATCTGACCGTGCCGTTCACCTCGGAACGCAGCCGCAAGGCCATCGTCGATGCGGTCAGGAACCTTGAACAGGTTTCTGCCAGAGAGCTGGCGGCGGTTCTGGGCAATCTGAACGGCTGACTCAATCCCGGTTCCGGGTCTGCTGCGCCGCGGTTCCGCCCGGGATCATTCTGTCCGGCAAACGAGAGGTAAAGACGATGCTGAAAATGGATCCCAACGAAAAGCGCGAACAATCCGACGTGTGGAAGAACCGTTCGTTCCCCTACATTCCGATGAACGACCGCGATCCCAAGCCGCGCTCGAAGTCCATCACCGAAATCCGCGGGCCCTATTACGCCGTCACGCCGCATACCTACACCAGCGAATTGCTGGACCTGATGGGCGAGCACGTGGACGGCTACAAATACGCCGGTGGTTCCTTCTCGCTGATGCCGGCCGAGCAGGTGATCAAGCTGAACCGTATCTGTCACGACCACGGGGTCTATGTCTCGACCGGTGGCTGGATCGAGAACGTGCTGGCCCGTGCGCCTTCGCAGGTCGATGCCTATATCGAGGAGTGCAAGCGACTGGAATTCGACATGATCGAGTTGTCTACCGGCTTCATTCAGTTGCCGGTACCGGACCTGCTGCGTCTGATCGGAAAAGTCAACAAGGCCGGCCTGAAGCCCAAGCCCGAGATCGGCATTCAGTTCGGGGCCGGGGGCGATACCAGTCAGGCCGAGCTTGAGGCGGAGGGCACCCGCGATCCGCAGATCCTGATCGACACCGCCAATGAGTGCCTGAACGCCGGGGCCACCATTGTCATGATCGAGTCGGAAGGCATCACCGAGAACGCCGACCCCTGGCGCACCGATGTGGCCGCCAGGATCATGAAGGAGGTGGGCATGGACAACGTGATGTTCGAAGCTGCCGATCCGGAAGTGTTCCAGTGGTATGTCAAGAACTATGGCATCGACGTGAACATGTTCATCGACCACAGTCAGATCGTGCAGCTCGAATGCCTGCGCCGCGGTATCTGGGGTACCAAATCCACCTTCGGCCGGATCACGACCCACCGATAAATACGGCACATGCTGTCTGCGGTGGGTCGACCTGCAAGGGTGCCGGTGATATCTTGTCGGTCGTCACCCTTCCTCGAGTAGATCATGCCCATCCGCAACCGCATCGCCGACTTCCTGCCCGATATCGTCGCCTGGCGCCACGACATCCACGCCCACCCCGAACTCATGTTCGACACGCGGCGCACGGGGGACTTCGTTGCCGAGAAGCTCGGAGAGTTCGGCTGCGATGAAATCGTCACGGGTATTGCCGAAACCGGCGTGGTCGGAGTCATCCGCGGCAACAAGGGTGACAACGGGCGCGTCGTGGGTCTGCGCGCCGACATGGACGCCCTGCCCATCGAGGAAGAAACCGGTGTCGACTATGCCTCCACCATCCCGGGCCTCATGCATGCCTGCGGGCACGACGGACACACCGCAATGCTGCTCGGAGCGGCGCGTTATCTCGCCGAAACCCGCAATTTCGCGGGTGCGGTCGCCGTCATCTTCCAGCCCGCGGAAGAGGGCGGTGGCGGCGGTGAAGTCATGTGCAAGGAAGGCATGATGGAGCGCTTCGGCATCGACGAGGTCTACGGCATGCACAACTGGCCGGGGCTGCCTGTCGGGCAGTTCTCGATACGCCCCGGCCCCTTTTTCGCCGCGGCCGATCAGTTCGAGATCACCATCGAAGGTGTCGGTGGGCATGCGGCGAAGCCCAGCCAGACCGTCGATCCCACCGTGGTGGCCGCGCACCTCGTTACCGCGCTGCAGACGATCGTCTCGCGAAACGCCGATCCGATCGAGCAGATCGTGGTGTCGGTCACGTCGTTGCAGACGGCCACGACGGCCTTCAACGTCATACCCGACACCGTCGAACTCAAGGGCACCATCCGTGCGCTAACGGCGGAGATGCGCGAGCTGGGCCGGAAGCGCCTCATCGAAATCGCCGAAGGCATGACCGCCAGCCTCGGTGCGAAGGCCGTGGTCAACTACATGCGCGGTTATCCAGCCATGGTCAACCATGAAGACAACACCGAGTACGCCATCAGCGCGGCGAAGGAGGTCTCGGGTCAGTGCGAGCATGCCCCCATTTCCATGGGCGGCGAAGATTTCGCCTACATGCTCGAAGAGCGCCCCGGTGCCTACATCCTCGTCGGCAACGGTGATACCGCGGCGGTACATCACCCGAAGTACAATTTCAACGACGACGCCATTCCCGCCGGCGTTTCCTGGTTCGTGGAAATGGCTGAAAGCCGCCTGAATGCGGTCTGAGATTCGCGACGCGCACTGATCTGCAACTCGAATACGGCGCTGCACGCCGTAACAACCCGACGGTAACGCATGCTGCGCTTCATCACCCGCCGGTTCTTCTCGCTGCTGATCACCTTGTGGGTGGCGAGCATGATGGTGTTTCTCGTCATCGAAGTGGTGCCGGGTGACCCCGTTTCCTACATGATCGGCCTGAATGCCGCGCCCGACACGGTTGCGGCTCTCCGCAGCGAGCTGGGCCTCGACAAGGGGCGTGTCGAGCGATACTTCGACTGGGTTGGCGGGCTTCTCCGTGGCGACTTCGGTCAGTCCTACACCTATCGCACACCTGTCGCCGGGATGATTGTCGAGCGACTCAAGGTGTCGCTGCCCCTGGCGATCTATGCGCTGACCCTGTCGACACTCATTGCATTTCCCGCCGGCATTCTCGCCGCCAGTCGCCGCGGGGGCTGGTTGGACCGGCTGGTCATGGCGTTCACGCAGCTCGGTATCGCGGTGCCGAATTTCTGGTTCGGTCTGTTGCTCGTGATGCTCTTTGCCGTGAATCTCGGCTGGTTTTCCGCCGGTGGGTTTGCCGGCTGGGACAAGGGGGCTGCTGCCGTGCTCGCTTCCCTCACGCTGCCGGCCATCGCGCTGGCGCTTCCCCAGGCGGCAATCCTCGCGCGCGTCATGCGCTCGTCGCTGCTCGACGTGCTCGGTGAAGACTACCTGCGTACCGCTCGCGCCAAGGGGCTCACTTCACGTCAGGCGCTGATCGGCCATGCACTGCGCAACGCCATGATTCCGGTACTGACGATCCTGGGCCTGCAGTTCTCGTTTCTCCTCGCCGGTGCCATCATCATCGAGAACGTCTTCTACCTCCCCGGGCTCGGGCGACTGATCTTCCAGGCGATTGCGCAGCGCGATCTCATTGTGGTCGAGAGCGTGGTCATGCTGCTCGTCTTTGCCGTGGTGCTCGTGACCTTCCTCGTGGATCTTGCCTATGCCTGGGTCGATCCGAGGCTCCGACATGGCCGTTGACCGCATTCACAATCCGAATTTCTGGATCGGGGCCATGCTTTGCCTGTTGGTGGTGTTCGCTGCTGGCCTGAGTTTCTTCTGGACGCCGTTCGACGTCACTGACCTCGATGTGCGGAACAAGCTGCAACCGCCCTCGGCCGAACACTGGCTGGGTACCGATCAGCTCGGTCGCGATGTGCTGTCGATGCTGATCGTGGGCGCGCGCACTTCCATCGCCGTTGCGCTTGTCGCCGTCGGCATCGGCATGGGCATCGGCGTGCCGCTCGGGCTCTTTGCCGCCGCCAGGCATCGCCACTGGTTCGACGAACTCGTGATGCGGGGAAACGATCTCGTGTTCGCGTTTCCGTCACTGCTCATCGCGATCATGATCACCGCGGTGTTCGGCCCCGGTGCCGTCAACGCGATCATTGCCATCGGCATCTTCAATATTCCGGTGTTTGCACGTCTGACGCGTGGTGCCGCCCTGAGCCTGTGGAAGCGTGAGTACATTCTTGCCGCGCGCGTTGCCGGCAAGGGTGCGACGAGAATCTCGCTCGAGCACATCCTGCCGAACCTCCTGAACCTGCTGATCGTGCAGGGCACCATCCAGTTCTCGCTCGGCATCCTTGCCGAAGCCGGGCTCTCCTACCTCGGACTCGGCGCGCAACCGCCGACACCGAGCTGGGGTCGCATGCTGGCCGAGAGCCAGACCTTCATCCGGCTCGCGCCCTCCCTCGCGCTCTTTCCCGGGCTCGCCATCATGCTGACGGTACTCGGCCTGAATCTGCTCGGCGATGCGCTGCGTGATGCGCTCGATCCACGTCTGGCGCGCGAACGCCAGCGCCTCGCGGGATAAGTGCGATGACGGCACCGCTGCTCGAGGTCGAGGGTCTTTCCCTGTCGATTCACGGAACGCCGATTCTGAAAGGCCTCGATCTCGCGCTCGAGGCCGGCTGCACGCTTGGCGTGATCGGCGAAAGTGGTTCGGGGAAATCCCTCACGGCCCTGTCGATCATGCGGCTGCTGCCGCGCGGATCGAACCTGAACGGAGACATCCATCTTGCCGGCCGGCCGCTCCTGTCGCGAAGTGAACCGGCGCGCTCACTGAGCGAGCGCGAGATGTGCGAGCTTCGTGGCGGCGAGCTCGGCATGATCTTCCAGGAACCGATGACGGCGCTGAACCCGCTCAAGAGCATCGGCGAGCAGGTGGCCGAAAGCGTCATGATCCACACGGGCAAAAGCCGTCGCGCCGCCTGGCAGCAGGCCGCGGAAGTACTCGAGCACGTGGAGCTTCCCAATGATGAATTTCCCCTGACGCGTTACCCACATGAACTCTCCGGTGGGCAACGCCAGCGTGTGGTGATCGCGATTGCCGTGGCCTGCAATCCGCAGTTGCTGATCGCCGACGAACCCACCACCGCGCTCGATGTCACGACCCAGGTGGCCATTCTGGATCTTCTGCGTCGCCTGCAGCGTGAATCCGGCATGGCGCTGATGCTCATTACCCACGATCTTGCGCTCGTCGCCGACATGGCCGACGACATCATCATCATGCGCCACGGCGAGATTCCGGAGCGGGGCAGCCGCGAGGAGATCTTCCGTCATCCACGGCACGACTACACGAAGATGCTGTTTCGGGCCTCGGCGATGGTGGAAGGTGCTGCGCCTCCCCGCGAACACGATTCACGTGAATCGCTTTCCGGGCGAAACCATGATCTGGGTCACACGGCGGCCGTCAAGGACGGTTCACGTGAACCGTTTTCGCGTCGATTCCGTGATGCGGATCACACCGAGAATTCTGCTGCGGAACGCATCATTGCGGAAAGCGCTGCCACGGAAAGCGCTGCCACGGAAAGCGCTGCCACGGAAAGCGCTGCCACGGAAAGCGCTGCCACGGAAAGCGCTGCCACGGAAAGCGCTGGCGAGAAAGCTCCTCGACCACTGCTGACAGTCAGGGATCTCTCCGTCGACTACCCACTCGGGAAACGGGGTCTGTTCCAGCCCCGGCGCTGGTTTCGGGCGGTCGATTCGGTCAGCTTCGACATCCTGCTGGGCGAGAACCTCGGGCTTGTGGGCGAAAGCGGCTGTGGCAAGTCAACGCTGACACGCGCGCTGCTCGGACTCACGCCCATCAGTGAAGGCGAGGTGGTTCTTCTCGGCCAGTCGATCGCTCACGCCGGCAGGGTATCGCGTGCCTCGCGGCGCGAGATGCAGGTCGTGTTTCAGGACCCCTACGGTTCCTTCAACCCGCGGCACAAGGTGGCGCGGCTGGTTGCCGAGCCGTTGCATCTGCTCGATGCGGCCGTCGCCACCGACGAGAAGCACCGTATGGTTGTCGAGGTGTTGGAACAGGTAGGCCTGTCGGCGAGCGACGGCAACCGCTACATTCACGAGTTTTCGGGCGGACAGCGGCAGCGTATCGCCATTGCCCGTGCATTGATGCTGCATCCGAAGCTCATCATCCTTGACGAAGCCGTGTCTGCCCTCGATGTTTCCGTACGAGCTCAGGTGCTCGGGCTTCTGCGGCATCTCGGCGACGACAAGGGCATTGCCTATCTCTTCATTTCGCACGATCTCTCGGTCGTGGAGAGGGTGACCGACAGGGTGCTGGTGATGAAGGATGGCCGGATCGTGGAGCGTGGCAATACCCACGATGTGTTCACGGCACCGCGAAAGCCGTATACGCAGGAACTGGTTGCGGCGGTGCCCCGACTGCCGGCGTGGGTGGCAGCGGGTGATGTCGGACGTGGTGCCGGTTAAAAACGCAAAGACCATGAGTGACATGGTCGCGACTTTCCATACGGTCACAGACAGGCTCTTCATCGCAGGTGTCCGAACGGAAGCCGGTGCGAACATATGTCTGTCCCGCCGTGATTTCTCGGGCGGGCAACTCTTGTGAGCGCATGGCTGTAGACTCGGCCCATCCACTTCAGCTTGAGGTCCGCCGGCGACAAGACCGGCGGGCAGACGCATTATCTTGATCGATGGCGCGTCGGAGTCCGGTGAGGTCACCGTGTGCCGCTTCCCGCAGGAAGGCTCCACGTGCTTCATCGCCGAGACTCGGGAAAGGCAGGTGAGGGCAGCGATACCGAACATTGCAGCCACGGCAGCAGTGAGTCCATGGTCAGGGCTCACCCGATACAACGCCTCGGAAGGCTGGATGACCACGGACATGACGATGACCGTGGATGGCAGGAGGTGCATCTGAATCATGGCAGAGTTCTGGCAACCCGGTCCGCTGAACCTCATCACCGATGTGCCGGGCGCTCAGGTGGGGCATGCTGCTGATACCACATTGAAGTCCGGTACCACGGTGTTCACGGCCAGCACTGGCTTCCGTGCCAGTGTCGATGTCATGGGTGGTGCACCGGGAACGCACGAAATCGATCTGCTCACACCCGACCGCGGCGTCGACGCCGTCGACGCCCTGGTGCTCTCGGGTGGGTCGGCCTTCGGGCTTGCCGCCGCCACGGGCGTCAGCGAACTGTTGCGTCGTCAGGGGCGCGGGTTCCGGGTCGGACCTGCCAATGTGCCTATCGTGCCTGCCGCCATCCTGTTCGACCTCCTGAACGGGGGCGACCGTGAATGGCAGGACAATCCCTATCCGGAGTTGGGCGAGCTGGCGCTGGAAGATGCACAACGATCAGGGCCCGGAGCGGTTTTCGAGCTTGGTTCGGTCGGCGCGGGTCTCGGCGCGACAACCGCAGACCTCAAGGGTGGTCTCGGTTCGGCCTCGCTGGTGTTGCCCGGAGGGATCACGGTAGCTGCGCTGGTTGCCGTAAATTCATACGGTTCGGTAACGGTGCCGGGCTGTACCCGAGGTCAGTTCTGGGCCGCGCCCTTCGAGTTCGGTACCGAGTTCGGTGCGCGTGGCGTGTTCACCGAGCATGACGTTACACGTCTTCACGAGAGCCGCAAGCTGCGTTCGTTCGAAGCGCTGCAGAACGGGCAGGGGCAAGGTACGCGGGGCAAGCGACGCAAGCGTGTGCAGCCGCAGCAGCAGGGCAACACCACGATTGCCATCGTTGCCACCGACGCCTTGCTGGACAAGGCTTCACTGAAGCGCCTCGCCGTGGCATCCCAGGACGGCATGGCGCGTTCGATCGTTCCCTCGCACACGCCCTTCGATGGGGATCTCGTGTTTGCGGCGTCGATGGGCGAGCGGCCTGTCGAGGATGCCGCGATCTGGCTGCAACTGGGCCACGCAGCGTCGATCTGTCTGAGTCGGGCGATCGCAAGGGCCGTGTTTCACGCCTCGGCCATGCCGGGCGACATTCTGCCGACCTGGCAGAGGGTCTTCGGAAGCAAGCAGGGTGGGTGAGCCGATCTCGCCCTCAGCGCTGGGCGCGAATCGGATAGAACTTCACGCCGGCCATATCGAGTGACGGGGCGCCCGGGAAGCCGCGACTGGCGGCAAGGTTGTACATGCGCACGGCGTCGGAAAGGGCATCGTTGGCCGCAACGGGTGCGAAAGCGAGCTGTGATGCTTCACGGGCGTACTCTTCGGCGAGCGCGACCTGTGCGGAACGCTGGCCGAGTTCGGCACGTTCCTCGAGATCCGCCTGCGGGAGTTTGTCGAGTTCGGCCTGCTCGCGCGCCACGTCGTCGCGAAGCTCGTCGAGATTGTTCGGTGTTTCGATGTCGATGACCGGTTCCGCGTTTTCCTCATGGAGGCCGGGCGGTACCGGGGCAGGGGTAGGGCTGGTGTCAGGGTTGAGCACGGCCGGTTGCCCGGAGAGGTTGATCGGTTGATCGAGTACCGAGGCAGCGGCCGGGGCGCTGGTCAGGCGGTTGGTGTCGGCGATGACGCTGGAGGCGCAAAGGAGCCCAAGCGAAAGCACCAGGGTCATTTCAATTCTGGACATGCAAGCTAACCACCGTCATGTTGTTGGCCGAGTGCTCCTGGTCGGGTTCGGCAACATGTGTTCGCGCTCAGGAGCAGCGGTCAATTTAACCACACCGGAGTGGCTTGTCGTGCGTTTTTAACAACCGTTTGCGTTTTGTGTGATGTGGGAGTATTTCGGTACTTCGAGGGCGAGTTGCCGTCCGTGGCAACTCGTCCTCCGCGACACTACTGGATCTGGGCTCGTGCGGTCGTGATGGTTTCGGCCCGCAGTGTGGTGCGGTCGTAGATGGTCCGGAACATGTCGATCTGCTCAACCTTGTCGGATCGTGTGAACAGTTCCATGAGGTGGCCGAAACTGAAGGGCTGGTAGCGCAGTTCCACAAGAACTGTATAGCTGCCGGTACCATCTACCGAAACCTCGTAGCTGACGGTGTCGCTGCCGCCGATGAAGTCGTCATCCTCGAGTGCGGCACCGAATACACCGAAGGTTTCGGGCAGGGTGTTGTCGGCCTGTACCGCCATCTTGTCGTAACCTGCCGGCAACAGTCGGTTGTCCTTCAGATAGTGACTGACGTTCAGCAGCGAGTGGGTTCGCTCGTTCTCGGAGTTGCCGACGATGGTCTGATAGACCTGTACCTGTGTCGGTGAAGTGATGCGATCGTAGTGTGCTTCCCAGGTGGCAGGGTTCACGTCTTCCGATACACCGATGATCTTTCCATCCGCTTCCATGGCCCCGCTTTCGAATACCACATTGTTCGAAGCATCGAGAACCTGCACGTGCAGCCATGCCCGGCGTGAGTGGTAGGCGCTCGGCAGCTTGTGACCAGTCAGGTTCGTCACGATGACATCGAACTTGAGCTTGTCATCCTGAACGCCACCGTTTTCGACACTGAGCGCAGCAGAGGTTTCGAGAAACGCGCGGTTGCGCGCAATCGACTCGTTGAAGTCTTCATCGGTGGTCACGTCAAGGCCGGGATTGTGATTCTCGGGGCGGACACCCAACTCGACGGCGAAGTCGCGGATCATCGACTGCATGATGGTATTCGAACCGAGGAAGGTGTGTTCACGGAAATTCTCACGGAGCGGGCCGCTTGAATTCGACAGGTACGTGGGTTCTTCCGCCGTCGGCATGTGGCAATCCTGGCATGATGCTTCCTGCGAGCCGCCAACGGCGAAGTCGCTGTTCTGCCACTCGTAGAAAACAGCCTGTTCGGAGAAGTGGGCGACATCCAGCGGCTGGCCTTCCTTGTCGAAACCGGCCACATCGAGATTATGGCAGGTGGCACAGGATTCCGACTGGCCGAGGTGAGATCCGTATTGCGGGGTGAATTCCGCCTTGTCTATCATGTAACCCGACGTAGGATTCTGGTATTGACCGTAGGCAGGGCGATCCTTGCGTTCGCCCGTGGGCGAGCCCACGACGGTGAAGTTGCCGGACATGCCCTCGGGTGTGCCGAAATTCGTGCCTTCCAGTTGATGGCACAGACTGCAGCTCACTCCTTCCATGGCATGGTTGAAGAGCTCGCTGGATGAATCCATGCTGTAGACGCCCTGTACGAAATCGCCTTTTTCCTTGCTTCCGCTGTCATAGAGCTGCCAGGTGAAGCTGTCCCTGGAAGACCAGTCGCGCGCCATGGGGGCGTGACAGATCGTGCACTTTTCGTTGATGGGATCCGACAGCTCCGGATAGCGGTGGATTTCATCAGCCACCACAGCGTGCCAGTAGGGGTCGCGTGTCGACAGGGCCATCATGCTGGTTTTCCATGCCTTGCCGATGGACAGATCCTTCGGCTTGTCACTGGTGGGGCCTGTGACCTGCATGCGATCGGCATCATGACAGGTGGTGCAATTCGTACTGCCTGAATGGTATTCGCCCGTGAACGACGCATCGTGAGTCGCGAGTGACGGCAGGCTTCCTGCCGGTGTCGGCAACTGGATGGTGGTGGTCGGCGGCGTCGGCGGCGGGGTTTCGTCCTTACCTCCGCTGCTGCTCCCTCCGCACGCGGAAACAGCCAGCACGGACCCCACCGTAGTTGCTTTTACTACTCGAAAAATGAAAGAGCTCACAGTACTGTTTCGTTTTGCAAGGCCATGGTGACAATGGCTGGTATCGACCGATACTCAGGAAGTCTTGAGAGATCGAGTCAATGCCGGATCAGCAATCCAGACGATTCAGTAGTCGCTGGGTTCGAGGATTATGATCTCGTCTTCAAAGAAGTTCGTGACCCAGATCGTACCGGGAAAGGGGCCGGCATCGCCCTGCGTGGTCAGATCCAGTATGTTCTGAGGCAGAGTATCGAGCTTGCTGTGTGAAGTGACCTTGGTACCATTGGCGTTGAGCACGACTCGCCTTACGGTTCCATCGTAGGCCGCGGCGATGATGTCGCCCATCATGCTGCCGGCAAAGTTGCTCGCCGTGTATTCGTCAATGCCGTTGGTAGAGGCTTCGTAGATTATCAGCGACCCATCTTCTTCGCCCGGTATCTGGAATACGCATTCCTCGGGATTGGCCGCGACCTGAATGGGGCTTTGAGGATTGGTTGCGTTGAACGTATTGGCCTTGTTGCCCCGCGTGGGGTTGGGATGACCCGCGTAGTATCCGTCGCTCAACTTGTGCAACCCGTCAAATTTCGTAACTCCCAAACCGTGCTGGAAGGTGTTCGAGCAGTCTGCGGGCGGTTTGTCACCCCATTTGAAGTTTGGCCCATTGTCCCAGGTGTATAAATTGCCGGCCTGGGTATACACGATGTCGAAGGCATTGCGAAGCCCGCTGGCGAATACGCGAACGGGTCCGTCCGCTTCGAGGATGGCCTGGTTCTTTCCGTTGTTGCCGCCGAAGGGATCGTTCTCATCCACCGTGCCGGAACGGTCTTCGTCATCGAGGGTGGGCAGGTCGTAGGTGCTGTTGCCGATCACCGCGAGATCGATTTCGAGTGTGGCGGCCGAAAGCGCGTATTCGGGCAGGCCGACGAAGTTGTGTGAAGGGCTGCCTATGTTGGTATGCCCGCCGACGTTCAGGTAAATCTTGCTGCCTATCTTCACGAGGCCGTTGGGCGCATGGTTCTCTTCCGATCTCGGCAGACCTCTGACAAGGTCCTGCATGGCCCAGTCGTTGCCGTTCTTCGTGAGCTTGTGCAGGATGCCCGAATTGGTGTCCAGATTCGTGTCGTTGTTTTCCTTGTCACCTCCGCCCATGCGAGGGTCGCTGGACGCGGCGTATATCACGGGGTTCTGGGCTGTCCCGGTAACGAGTATTCCCGTGACCAGCCGGCCTTTCTGGTTGCTGTTCGAGCCATCGTCATTGTGGTTGGGCACGTTCTTGATGTGGTTGATGGTCTGTATCTTGGTGCCCGAGTAGTTGTTCTTGCCGTTTCTGGTCACATCGATGACATGAATGGCACCTGTCTTCTCGGCGACGTAGAGCTTTCCGTCCGGTCCGAACTGTATTGAAGTTGGATTTTCGATGCCGAAATTGGTGTTGAGTTCGCTCTTCGAGAACGAGACCGGGATGTTGCCCGGTTTATTGACCGTGGCCGACAATCCGACCTGGATGGCATCGTTGAGGCCGTCATGGAGCATCGTCAACTTGGCTGACTTCGCACCTTGCTGACTGGTGTCCAGCGTGATCTGAATGCTGTGAGACTCACCCGGTACGATTGCAACCGGGCTGAAGTCGGTCGAAAACGCGTCGGCGTTCACGCCGCTCAACTGTATCGACTGAAGGTTGATGACCGGAGCGCCATCAACACCATCGTTACTGAACGTGAGTGTTCCATGCTTCACGCCATTGACGAACACTTCACCCAGGGAAAGCTGATCGGTGCTTGCCAGCAGTTTGGATGTCAGTGGATAGCGCGATTCACCCTCGAACACGAGCACGACATCCCTGGTCGAGTCGGCCAGATGCATGCGCATCCCGGCAGACTTGTCTCCGGGCGTTCGCGGCGTGAAATCGACGTTGACGGACACACTCTCACCGGGCATCAGTGTCTTGAATCCGGTGAAGTCACTGGTGAATTCGCCGACACTCTTGCCGAACATCGTCGCCTCCTGGATGGCAATCGGGTCTGCGTCCTGGCCCCCAGAGTGCGTGATGGTCACGACGTGGGAAGAACTCTTGCCGATTTCCACGAGCCCGGCTTCCAGCACATGTGGTGAGATCGACAGCGTACCATCGCCCATGTAGAGCCCGGCGCCAGTGAATGGCACGGTGATGCGCCCCGGTCCGGAGGATTCACTGGTACCCGCCTCGGTGTCCGCGGCATTGGTGTCCGCGGCATTGGTGTCCTCGGCAAGAGACGGTAATGCAATGGATAGCCCCAAGGTGAGCAGGGCTACGGAAGTAACCAGAGTTAGGTGCTGGGTTGATCTCATGTGAGAACGGCTCCGATGGGTAAGCAGGGCGATGTTTTTTCGCTGTACCGGTTCGCCACAGCAAGAACCGTGCTGAAACGACCGTCGCCGAGTCATTCCTCGACTGATCGGTGCTTTCCCGATGACTTTGGCAGGGTTTCTTGCCGGGGTCATTCCGCCGACTGTCCTCGCGTCGGCGTCCGTCAGCGACCTGACGAATGATGTACGGGCCTATCCGCTATACTCTTGACGATTGCAGTCAAGCTTGGCCCGCACCGCCGACAGGTGGCGCGGGGTCCACGGAGAACCCCATCCATGTCCTTTTCCTTCCCACGTTCCGCGCGTGTCCTGCTGGTATCGCTGAGCGCGCTTCTGGCACTTGCTGCCGGCACGACCCTGCACGCCCAGAACACGGCGGCCAGTCTCGAGTACCGCATCGGCCCGGAAGACGTGTTGCACATCTCGGTCTGGCGCGAAGAGGATCTCGACCGCAAGGTACTGGTGCGCCCCGATGGCGGCATCAGTTTTCCGCTCGCGGGTGACGTACAGGTCTCGGGCCGCACCCCGCTCGAGGTACAGGACGAGATCCGCAACCGTCTGCAGCGCTACGTGCCCGATGCCGAGGTCACGGTGGCCGTCGAGGAAATATCGGGTTACACCATCTTCGTGCTCGGCGAAGTCGAAGCGCCCGGACAGTTCACACTAGGCCGTTACGTGGACGTGGTGCAGGCCATCACGCTGGCCGGTGGTTTCACCCCCTACGCCTCGAACCGCGACATCCAGGTGCTGCGCCGCCAGGATGGCCGCGAAGTCACCTACGGTTTCGATTTTCGCCAGGTCTCGCGCGGGCGTGATCTGGAGCAGAACATCCTGCTGCAGAGTGGTGATGTGGTTCTGGTTCCCTGATCAGGCCTGATTGAACGATGCGGATTCTTCATGGCGACCCGAGTACGGCGGGTCAAGGATCGGTGAGTCAACCATCGAGTGGTCGAGGGCTGACCAATCAGAGGCTGACCAGCGAGCGGCGGGCGAGCCGTGGCCTGGTGGCCGGTGTGTTGCTCGCTGTCGTGGCGTTACCCGTGCATGCCAATGTCTGGGTGTTCGACCCATCGGTCGCCCTCGATCAGCGCTTTGACGACAATTACTATCTCGATACGAAATCCGAGTCCAGACTCAGCGGTACCGGCACGTTCAGCGCCACCCGTGTGGTGGGCGAGCTTGGCATCAGTCGAGAAACCGAACGGCAGTCTTTCGAGGCGCTGTTGAGAATCGACGGGCTGTTGACCGCCAACGACCGCTACGATCGCAACATCCTCGACTCCAACCAGCTGTTCAGGATCGACTTCCAGCGCAGTAATGCGCGTTCGCGTTTCGGTATTCGCGGCACGGCAACGCGGGATACTCCCAGCCGTGACATCGCGGCCGACCTCACCGAAGAGAGCGATACCGCTGTCGACACCGGCGGCATTACCATTTCGCAGTCCACCAACCAGGTGCGTAATGAGTTTCGCATCGAACCGAGCTTCGGCTACGATGTCTCGCGCCGGCTCAGTGTCGACAATCGTCTGAGCGTGGTGCGGGTGGAGCATGAACTGCCAGACCCGCAGGATGCCATCTATGCCCAGTATCTGCTGAGCTATCAAGGCGACTACGAGAACATCAAGGGTTACGACGAGGTCACCATCGAGGATGTCGGCATTCCCTTCACACCCACGGGTGAGCTGTCCGATTTCACCGAGATCGGTTACACGCTGTCACTGCGTTACAGTCTCTCGCGCCGCAGCACCATCACGGGACTTCTCGGCTACAGTGATTATCGCGGCGACGTCGAGCCCGCATCCTGGGTGTCGGTTCCCTATGATGAACTGGAACTCGATTCCTCCAACCGGGACATCGCGCGCAAGCCAGCCCGGGATTCGCTGTCCAACACCTCACGCGTGCTGCTTGGCCTCGAACATCAGCTCACGCCCACCATTCGGCTCGATTTCGGGGCCGGCGCCTATCTCACCGAGACCGATGAAACCGACACCTGGCGTCCCGAATCCGATGCGGGTTCGCCGCCCAATGACGCCGCCGTGGCGGGGCTCGAGTCGGAATCGGATGGCTGGCTGGCCAATGCCGCCATGACCATCGACAATGGCCGCACGCGTTACACGGCGCGTTATGCCACCGACGTGCAGCCGAGCAGCATCGGCACACAGGTGGAAACGCATGACCTCACCGGCAGCGTGTTCCATACCATCGGGCCGCGTCAGAAAGTGTCGGCAAGGCTGCGACTGTACGAGCCCGGTCGAGTGGGCGACGAGCAGGAAGACCGTTTCGCACGGCGCTTCCTGAGCATCGAGCCGCGTTACAGCTGGGATGTCACGCGTGACTGGACCTTCTCGGCGGGCTACCGTTATCGTCGCCAGAAGGCCATGAACGACATCGAGAATTCGGAAAGCAACGCGGTGCTGATTTCGATCAAGTACTCACCGCCTTCCGAGGTCCGCGACGCACAGCTCGAAAAAGGGCTCTGATCACTCCTCTTCGTGCGAGGCGACGCCGATTACCTCGTGGTCGGTTCCGTCCGTCGCTTCCGTCTCGGCGATGTCCGTGGTGGCGTCGTCCTCTGCCGACGACGCCGGTTTCGGCACGAAGTCGAGGATCGCAAGTGTATCCGGATCGACCAGAGCGACACCGCTCGAGAATCGCGTCTTGTAGGAAAAGATGTCGACGTCGCCGCGTGTGAGATGCTGCTTTGTCAGCGCTTTTCCAACTTGATCTTCCATCTTCATTCCGGCCAGTGCCTTGTCGTCGAGCGCCGCTTTCCGGATCGAATCGTAGTGCTCGTCGTCGAAGGCCACGTACTGGTCACTGCGCTCGTGTGGCTCGGGGTAGCCGTTGAGAAGGTCAGCGAGATAGCTGCCGAACTCGCCCGGACCGGGTGCGGGGGTGATGAACCGGTGTGTCTGCAGAAGGCCTGCGCTCGCGAGCCTGCGCGGTTCGATGTCGCGCTCGACGAGTTCCCTGTTGGCTTGTTCGTGGGCGTTCGCCGATACCGTCTGGAAGCTGTTGTCGGCAAACACCACTGCCACGGTCCGCTGGTGCCAGGTGGTGTAGAAGCCGTAGGTCAGGGCGGAGATCTGGACCATGGCGATCAGACTCATGTCGAGCAGCAGCTTCGGCTTGCCGGGCCGATACAGGATCAGCGTCAGTGAGGGGCCCAGCACGAGATCGACCATCGCCACGAGCTTCAGCCCCTGGATACCACCGTCGATGAAGAAGAGTTCGCCCGGAAACCAGAACAGGATCATCATGGCCACGAGCGTGCTGAAGGCGAGGAGGCTCAGGCTCAGGTGAATGGCAAAGGCCTGGCCGACCGTCAGTGCGCGCCAGCCTCTGGCCCCGGCTACCTCGCCGGGGTTCGCGGAAGCGGTGATCCGGTTCGAGCCGGTGTCGGCAAGGTCGGTCAGGTAGCCTTTCGCAGTGGTATCGGCCATCGTGGTCGTTTGCTCGAAGGTGGTTGCAACACCTCGAGGAAAGCAAGGTCGATACCAGTTGGCAGCCGGGTTCGCGGTCGCGGACGTGGTCGCGGACGTGGTCGCGGACGTGGTCGTGTGTTCACGCGACGGGCACTGGCTCGTCGCGGCGGCTTGCGCTCGGTGCGCTTCGGGGGCGGAGGGCGCCCGTCAGCGCGCGCTTGTACCCCGCTTCAGCGTGTCTGCTCGTTGAACAGGAACTCCAGCAGTGCCTTCTGTGCGTGAAGCCGGTTTCCCGCTTCGGCCCAGACCACGCTCTGCGGGCCGTCGATGACATCGGCCGCGACTTCTTCGCCACGGTGTGCCGGCAGGCAGTGCATGAAGAGTGCGTTGTGTGCGCCACGTTCCATGAGCGGCGCCGTGACCTTGTAACCCGCGAACGCCTCTTCGCGTGCCTGCTGTTCCTCCTCCTGGCCCATGCTGGCCCAGACGTCGGTGACCACGAGATCGGCATGGTGGCAGGCTTCTTCGGGGCTGTCGACGCGAATGGCGTTGTTGCCGGCCTGTTCGAGGAGATCCTGATCCGGTCCGTAGCCTTCGGGACAGGCTATGCGAAGTTCGAAACCGAGCAGCAATGCGCAGTTGATGTAGGAATTGCACATGTTGTTGCCGTCTCCCACCCAGGCCACGCGTTTTCCGGCGATGTCGCCGCGATGCTCGAAGAAGGTCTGCATGTCGGCGAGGAGCTGGCAGGGATGGAGCAGGTCGGTCAGTGCGTTGATGACGGGCACCGTACTCACGTCACTGAAACTCTCGAGTTCGGCCTGCGAGAAGGTGCGTATGGCCACGGCATCGACCATTTCGGAGAGAACCCGTGCGGTGTCTTCAAGGGGTTCGCCACGACCGAGCTGGGTGTCGTTCGGCGAGAGATACAGCGCCTTGCCGCCGAAATGCGCCATGCCGGTTTCGAAGGAAACGCGCGTGCGTGTGGAAGACTTTTCGAAGATCAGTGCCAGCACACGTCCGGGGAACAGCGCTTCGTTGCGGCCCTCGTGGTGAGCGCGGCGGAACTCGCTGCCACGGGCAATGATCCGGCGGAATTCGTCGGGGCTGAGGTCAAGTTCGGAAAGAAAGTGTCGCATGGTCGTTCAGTGTCCGGTTGCGGCTGGCTCTGCCGCTGCACGGCGGCTCTCCTCGAGGTGCGCGGCAATCACGTCGGTAACGCGTCGCGCAAGCTCATCGGCCTCGGCATCGGTGAGGATATAGGGTGGCAGAAGGCGTACCACCCTGTCGGCCGTGACGTTGAGAAGGAGCCCCCGGTCAAGCGCCTTCCTGATGATCTCGCTGCAGGGAGACGCGAGTTCGATGCCGATCATGAGTCCCTTGCCGCGTACCTCGACCACCTCGGACTGATTGTGCAGGCCCTGTCGGATCGCATCGGTGATGCGTTTGCCGAGTTCGCCCGCGCGGGCAACGAGATGCTTGCTGTCGAGTTCCTCGATGACGGCAAGGCCGACACGGCACGCCAGGGGGTTGCCGCCGAAGGTGCTGCCGTGACTGCCCGGCTGAATGAGTTCGGCAGCGTTGCCTCGGGCGAGACAGGCACCGATGGGCATGCCGTTGCCGAGCGCCTTGGCCACGGTGATGACGTCGGGCACCACGGACTCGTGCTGGTAGGCGAACCACTTGCCGGTCCTTCCCATGCCGCTCTGGATCTCGTCGAGGACCAGCAGCCAGCCGTGTTGCCGGCAGCGTTCGCCGACGGCCTCGAGATAACCGGGTTCGGGCACCAGTACTCCACCTTCGCCCTGGATCGGCTCGAGCATCACGGCCACGATGTCGTCGTGTGTGGCAGCCACCGCGTCGATCGCGGCAATGTCGTTGCAGCGTATTACGGAGAAACCGTCGAGCAGTGGCCCGAATCCGTTCTGGATCCTGGTGTTGCCGGTAGCCGAGATGGTGGCGAGAGTACGTCCGTGGAAGGCGGTGTCGGCGACGAGGATGCGCGGGTTCTCGATGCCTTTGCGATGCCCGTGCAGGCGGGCGATCTTGATCGCGGCCTCGTTTGCTTCGGCGCCGGAATTGCCGAAGAACACCTTGTCCATGCCGGCGAGTTCGCAGAGTTTCCGGCCGAGCGCTTCCTGCTCGGCGATGCCGAACCAGTTGCTGACGTGCATGAGTGTCGACGCCTGCTCGGCAATGGCGCGGCTCACGGCCTCGTTGGCGTGCCCGAGCGCGCAGACGGCGACGCCACCGAGAGCGTCGAGATAGTCGCGCCCGTCGGTGTCGGTGAGGGTGATGCCCTTGCCGCTGGCAAAGGTCACGGGCAGCCGCCCGTAGGCGGACATCAGGGCTGTCATGGGAGTTTGTCCTTCCGCGATGCGGCCCGCCTCGCTCACGGTGCAGGCCAAACGACAATGACACCATGCCGACGTGCGCTTTGCAAGCACTGCGCTGCGCTGTCGAGTTCTTCCCTGCCGATGCCGAACGACGCCCCCGCAGAGTGCCATCGGGTAGAATCTGCAGCGACAGTCCTCTGTTGATCTCCGCTCTCGCATGGCGAACGGATCAACGGTTATCCCATCCAGCGACCCGAGAAAGGAGCAACAACATGGCCTTCGAATTCCCCGACCTGCCCTACGACTTCACCGCACTCGAGCCGAGCATCGATGCGCGCACCATGGAAATCCACTACGATCGCCATCACCGCACCTACTTCAAGAACTTCACCGACAAGGTCGACGGCACGCCGCTGGCCGACAAGTCGCTCGAAGAGGTCATGAAGAGCATCGATGCGAGCACCGACAAGGCCATCCGCAACAACGGCGGCGGCTACTACAACCACATCATGTACTGGAACTCGATGTGCCATGGTGGCAGCGCTCCGAGCAGTGCGTTCGAGGAAGCGGTCAAGAGTGCCTTCGGCTCGATGGACGAACTCAGGGCGAAGCTCAAGGCCGCCGGCATCGGTCAGTTCGGTTCGGGCTTTGCATGGCTGATCGTCAGGGACGGCAAGCTCGAGGTCACTTCCACGCCGAACCAGGACAACCCCCTGATGCCGGTGGCCGAAGTACAGGGCACGCCCATCCTCGGACTCGATGTCTGGGAGCACGCCTACTACCTCAAGTTCCAGAACAAGCGCCCCGACTACATCGACGAGTGGTTCTCGGTGGTCGACTGGGCCAGCACTTCGGAACGTTTCGCGGCGGTCTGAACCCGCGTTTCACCAACACGCCACGCGGGCCTTCGCAGGCTCGCGTGGCAGATTCACGAGCAGCAGATTCGCGAGTAACGGAAAGATCATGAGTGAACAACCCGAAGACGTCATGACGCGGATCCGGAAGCAGATCGACGAAAACCCCGTCATCGTCTACATGAAAGGCACGCCGGACATGCCCATGTGTGGATTCTCGATGCGTACGGCGGAGGCCTTGAAGGCCTGCAACCGCGAATTTGCCTGGGTCAACATCATTGCCGATCCGGCCATTCGCGAGGTATTGCCCACGGTGTCCGACTGGCCGACCTTTCCGCAACTCTACATCGAAGGTGAACTCGTCGGTGGTTGTGACATCACCCTGCAACTGGCCGAAAGCGGCGAGTTGCAGGGCATGATCGACAAGGCGGCAAATCAGGACGCCTGACGGCCCGAGTGCCTGACACGGTGCAGCCGCAGTGATCGGACAGCCGCTGGCAACCTGTCCGGATTGCCACGGACGGCCACTGTCGCAGCATCATCGCAGCCGGGATCGTCGCGAGGCTGATCGAATGCAGGCCTCACTCAGAGCGGGGTGTCGCCATCGGTCACCTCGCCGGGGTCGCCGCGGTGCATCAGTTCCCATCGATTGACCACGGCGCAGAAGAGCTCCGCCGTGCGCCGCGTGTCGTAGATGGCCGAGTGCGCTTCGTTGGTATCCCAGTCCATGCCGGCGGCGGTGGCGGCGCGCGCCAGCACCGTCTGCCCGTAGGCAAGGCCACCGAGCGTCACCGTGTCGAAGCAACTGAAGGGATGGAAGGGGTTCTTGCGAATGCCGGCGCGATCGGCTGCCGCGTGCACGAACTTCAGATCGAAGAAGGCATTGTGGCCGACGAGAATGGCGCGCGTGCAACCCGCTGCGCTGACGGCTTCGCGCACCGGCCTGAAGATGTAGTCGAGCGCATCGCGCTCGGTGCGTGCGGCGCGCAGCGGGTGGAAGGGGTCGATGCCGTTGATCTCGAGCGATTTTTCCTCGATGTTCGCGCCATCGAAGGGAATCACGTGCGTGGATACGTTCTTGACCGGTTGCAGCAGGCCGTCTTCGTCGAGATCCAGCAGCACGGCCGCGATTTCGAGCAGCGCATCGGTCTGTTCGTTGAAGCCGCCCGTTTCCACATCCACCACCACGGGAAGGTAGCCGCGGAAGCGATCCTGCAGACGGAAGTGTCGTCCGGGTTGATACATGCCGTTCTGTCATCTCGCTGTCGGCTGACAGCGAGGGCATCATACATGATGCGGTGATACCATCGAAGCCCTCACTGCGCTGACAGAGCGCCCCGCCTCGCCTCGGAAAACCATTGTCGACAGGCTCCCATGAACGATCTGCTCGGCCAGTATGTGCGCATCGCGCTGTTGCAGGGCAAGCCGCAGGATCTTCCCGGCGACTCGCGCCAACTCCGAATCGGCGTTGCGCTCTCGTTCGTCATGTACGTGCTGCTCGAATCTCAGGTCAGCGGACTGGCGCTCGGTGTCGCCACGGCGCTGCTCGATATCGGTCTCAGTGCGCTGACCATGTGGCTGGCACTCGTCGCCTGGAATCGAACCGAGCGGTTCAATCAGGCCTTCGGTGCACTGTCGGGCGCATCGGCGGTGATTGCCGTGGCAGCGGCGCCGATGTTCCTGATGCTGCCGGCAGTGGCCGAGGAGGGGCAGCGCCTCTCGCCGGTCATCGGCTATTCCTTCTTTCTCATGGTGTGGTCGCTGTCGCTGCTTGGCTTCGTCATTCGCCACACCTTTACCGTATCGATGCCCATCAGTGTCATTGCGGCCGTCGTGGTATTCGTGCTGCTGACAAACATACAGTACAGCCTGCTTGCCTGGCTGCGGCCGGAGGCAGCGGAGAGTCAAGTCTCTGACGTTGATGCGGAGGTTTTTCCGGCCCGGGCCGTATCGGAGTCTGCATTCATGTCCGCAACAGGCCGGAAATCTGTTGCGGAAGCGCTACTGTTGGTAACAGATGACAACATTCGGTGTCCTGAAATACCAGTGGAGGTTTCATCAGGTAATGTCACCGGCGTGTCCGGTGCAACGGAGGCCGGGCTTGTATGAACCAGTGTTTCAGGGTGTCGAAACCGGAATTACATTGCAAAATGCTCATGATATGATCTGCTTGTCCAGTCAACACGCGAGTTTCCAGGCATCACGTGCCGGCATCAATTTCTACAGCGGAAGCGGTGGCAGTGGCCGTCGATGATCGTGTGAAGGAATACCAGGGCGATGCTGCCGCAAGGCAGGCAGCAGAGCCGAGAAAGACCGGAGGGAAATCCGACTCATCAGCACCTCGGCTCAAGCCTCTCGACATCAAGGCGCCCGATCGCATCGGCCGATACACCATCGGCAAGCGTATCGGGTCGGGTACCTGTGGTGTTGTCCACCTTGCCGAGGATGAACTCCTCCGGCGCACCGTCGCCATCAAGCTCTCACCCGTGGGAGAAACCAATATTTCCACCGGCAAGGTTCCGGGGGCGCAGCGCGCCTACCAGACCGAAATCGTTGCTGCCGGTCAGCTTGCGCATCCGAATATCGTCACGGTCTTCGACGCCGGTCAGTACGAGGATCTCAACTATCTTGTCATGGAGGTGGTCGAAGGCTCGTCCCTGAAGGAGTTCGGCAAGGGGCGTGAACTCCTGCCCGTGCACCGCGCTCTCGAAGTCATCGTCGATTGTTGCACGGCGCTCGACTACTCCCATCGTCGCGGCATACTCCATCGCGACATCAAGCCCGCCAACATCATGCTCGGCAAGGATGGCTCGGTGAAGATCCTCGATTTCGGGATTGCCGTCGGGCTTCGGGACATCGGTGGCCTCAACCGTCACGGGCCGACGCTCGGTACCCCGAACTACATGTCACCCGAGCAGATTCTCGGTCACGAACTTGGCGCCGCCAGCGATTTCTACTCACTGGGTACCGTGCTGTTCGAAATGCTTACCGGGCGGCAGCTCTTCAAGGCGAGGAAGGTCAAGGAGCTTTTCCGCACCGTCGTGCAGCAGCCGGCGCCGCGGCTCGATGAAGTCAATCCGTCGATGGAAAAGGGTCTTGCCGACGTGCTCGCCAAGGCGCTTGCCAAGAAGCCGAAGGATCGCTTCCAGAGCGGCCGGGAGATGGCACAGGCGATCGAACCCTGGATCGAGAACTATCGCCTTGTCGAAGAGCGCCCGAATGCCCAGTTGCGTTTCATTCGCCAGCTTCAGAAGCAGGCGTTCTTCGAAGGCTTTTCGGATGTCGAGGTAGCGCGGCTGCTCGAGATCGTCACGGTCAGGAGCTTCAGCGCCGGCGAGGTACTCGTTGCGGCAGGAGATGCCGAGCGCCGTCTCTTCATCATTACCGATGGCATGGCCAGGCGCGAGCGTGATGGCCAGCTGGTCGAGGTTGTCGGGGAAGGCGCGGCCGTCGGTGCCGAGGCCTTCGTCAACGGTGCGCCCGAGCCCGAAAGCACTCAGGCCATGACCACGGTGAACGCGCTCGAACTCACGAGCGACGCGCTCAGCAACCTGCCACCGCGCATCCACCTGCGTTACTTCCGGCACATCTCGTCACTGCTGGCGCGGCAGTCGGCAGGTGCGGCCAGCCTGCAGCCCGACTGCGCGCTCTGAGTTGTTCCGTTTCTGACCGCGTGTGCTGGAGTCAGCCCCTTGACTGCGTACGCTGAGTCATCCCTGACTGCGAGCGTGCCTCATTTCTGACTGCGCGCGCGCCGCTGCAGTTCGCGTTCCCACTCCAGCGACGTGCGCACGATGGTGTCGAGATCGTCGAATCTGGGCGTCCAGTCCAGTGTCTTGTGGATGCGATCGGTGGCGGCGATCAGTGATGGCGGGTCACCCGCGCGGCGCTCTTCCTCGATCACCTTGATCGGCTCACCATGCACGCGCTCCACGGCGTCGATGACTTCGCGCACGCTGAAGCCGTGGCCGTAGCCACAGTTCATGAGTGTTGAATCGCCGCCGGACCGGAGATAGTCGAGTGAAGCCAGGTGTGCGTCGGCGAGGTCGCTCACGTGGATGTAGTCGCGGACGCCGGTGCCGTCGCGGGTGGGGTAGTCGGTGCCGAACACGTACAGTTGCTCGCGCTTGCCCACGGCCACTTCCGCTGCCACCTTGATCAGCAACGTGGCATTCGGTGATGACTGGCCGATGCAACCGTCGGGGTCGGAGCCGGCGACATTGAAGTAGCGAAGAATCACGTGCTTGAGTGGCGTCACGGCGGAAAGGTCCCGAAGCATGGTTTCCGACATGAGCTTCGAGGTACCGTAGGGGTTGATGGGTGCCGTGGGGGTGTCTTCGACGCAGGGTTCATCGGCGTTTTCCGGTATGCCATAGGTGGCAGCCGTTGACGAGAAGATGAATTGTCGGACATCGGTGTTGCGGCAGGCCTCGAGCAGGTTTCGGGTGCTGCAGGTGTTGTTGCCGTAGTATTTCAGGGGGTCGGAAACGCTCTCGGGCACCACCGTACTGGCCGCAAAGTGAATCACCGTGTCGATGTCGTTGTCGGTGATGATGCTTTCGACGAGGGCGCGGTCGCCCGTCTTGCCGACCACGAGTTCGCCGTGCAGCACCGCCTCGGCATTGCCCGTGGAGAGATCGTCGAGCACCACGATGCGTTCGCCGCGTTCACCGAGGAGTTTCACGGTGTGGCTGCCGATGTAGCCGGCGCCGCCGGTAACGAGAATGCCCTTGTGGCTCATACCTTGTATGTCCCCTTTGATGTCGTCAGAGTGTTGACGGCTTGCTTGCGCCACCTTCGAGGTCTGTTTCCGGAGGCGAATGCCGATGAGTACGACAGCCACCGAAAGGGCCATCGCACAATGGATACAACCTTTCGGTACATGCACATTCAATGCCTTCACGGATGAATGTCATGCTGACCTTGATCGGAAAGGGCAGGGCGCCGAGTGTACCATCGGCATTCTGCTGAGCGATCGCCTTACTCGATGCCTGTACGGCACCGGCACGCTGCATCGACTGCGCGTCAGCGACGATACGCCCACCTGTGGCCCAGCCACCGGGGTAAGCCAACCGGGAAGAGCCAGTCTTGATCAATTCGCCAGAGCAAACGGTAGAGATTTCACTTGATGACCTGCACGAGGCGCTTGCGGCCGGTGCGCTGTTGCTGAGCGTGAATCAGCGTCTTGCGCGTCATCTGCAGATCGCGCACGCCGAGTGGCGCCTGGCGCGTGGCGAATCGGTCTGGGAGTCACCGCGCATTCTGCCCTGGAGTGCCTGGTTCACCCACTGGTACGGGGAACTGGATCTGCCCGACAAGCGCGCACTCCTGCCATCGCTGCTCGCACGCCAGTACTGGCACGATGCCGTCGAGCGAGGTGAACAGGCGCGTCTTCTCGATACCCGTGCCGCTGCCGAACTGGCCTTCGAGGCGTGGCAGATCGCTGCGCGCTGGCGCATCGAGAACGACAGTGACGCCTACCTCTCCGATGACCAGTTCGCCTTCGAGTGCTGGCGCAGACATTTCCGAGCACGTCTTGAGGAAGGCGGCTGGATCGACCAGGCGGATCTGCCGGCACTCCTCATCGACATGCTCGGGAGTCTCGACGGTGCCGGTGATGCCGAGGAGGGTATCGGTGCTTCGCTGGTGGGGGCTGCCGAGGTGATCCTCGCGGGTTTCATCGAACTCACACCCGAGCAAGGCCTTCTCGTCGCGGCGTTCGCGTCGGCAGGTATTCGCGTGCGGACGCTGGCTCTGAGAGCATCCGGCGTGTCTGCGTCCGGTGACGGGCAGGCGATTGAGCGACGTATCTGCATGGATGATCAGCACGAACTCGATCTGCTCGCGGCGGAGCTCCGTCACGAACTCGAGGTGGTGCCGGCAGACAGTCCACCACCGCGTCTGGGTGTGGTCATCAGTGATCTCGGTGCGCGTCGCGTGGCGCTCGTGCGGGCGCTCGAGCGCGCCTTCTTTCCGGGTCTGTCACCGGCAGCCATCGAGGCCATCGGGCGTCCCTGGGATATCTCTCTCGGTGGCGCACTTGCCGATGAGCCGCTCATCCGCAGCGCGCTCGATATCATCGAGCTGACTCTCGACGGACTGCCACCTGCCGACGTGTCTGCACTGCTCATGAGTTCGGTCGTGATCCGCGACGCCGACACGCGTGAGCAGGCCGAGCGCCTCGATCGGAAGATCCGTCGACATCACCTTCCGCGGCTCACCCTGAAGCTGCTGCTTGATGAACTGAATCGGAAAGGTCCGCTGGCCGAGCGGTTTGTCGCCTTGCTGTCGGCGCGCAACGTAAGCCGCGTCGGCAGTGCTGCGTGGGCTGCGCGCTTCTCGCAGTGGCTGGCATGCTGCGACTGGCCGGGGCAGGGGCGCGACAGCCGTGAATTCCAGAGCATCGAAGCCTGGAACGCCTGCCTCGACGACATGCACATTCTCGACGACGAGCCACTGGACCGGCGTGCCGCCTTCGCACAGATCAGACGCCTCGCGAAGGAGCGGCGTTTTCAGATCGAGACCGAAGCGCAGCCGATCTCGATTCTCGGGCGCCTTGAAAGCCATGGGCTGCCCTTCGACAGGCTCTGGCTGCTCGGCATGGACAGCGAACACTGGCCACCCACCGGCAACCCCAGCCCCTTCCTGTCGATGACGGCGCAGAAGGCGCAAGGGGTGCCGGAGGCTTCGGCAGCGGCACGCCTCGCGCGCGCCGAATCCGAATTCGCGCTGTGGCGGAAGCTCTCTGGCCGGCTCGTAATCATGCACACCCGGTGTCGAGACGGCAACGACATCCTCCCTGCGGCCGTCGTCAGGGACATCCCCGAGGTGGCGTCGGCGGTGACGCCGGCAACACCGGCTGCCATCGTCGCGGATGCCGCTCGCAGCGAGACGCTCGCAGACACGGAGGGTGTGCCGCTTGCCGCCGGTGAATTGCTGCCGGGTGGTGCCAGTGCCTTCCGCAATCAGGCCGAGTGCCCGTTCCGTGCCTATGCGCTGCACCGCCTGTCCGCCTATCCGCTCGAGGAATCCTCGCCGGGGCTCGATGCGCGTCAGCTCGGTGACATGGCGCACGAAGTGCTCGATACCTTCTGGACCGATGTCGGGACGCAGGCAGCATTGCTTGCACTCGGCGAGGTCGGTCGTGTGGAGCGCCTTGCCACACACATCGATGCAGCGCTCGACAAGTTCAAGGTCACGGGTGTGCTTGCCGTACTCGAGCGTCGCCGTCTGCTGGAGGTCATCGGCAACTGGATCGAGGGGGTGGAGACGACACGTCCGCCCTTCGTCAACGAAGGCACCGAACAGCAGAGTCTCTTCGACTTCGACGGATTCACGATAAAGCTGCGTATCGACCGTGTCGATGATGTCGGTGGGTGGCGTGTGCTGATCGACTACAAGACCGGCAGCACAGCCCCGATCAAGGAATGGGCAGCTGATCGTATTGTCAGTTCGCAGTTGCCGCTCTACGCGATTCTCGCCGACGATGTGCAGGGTATCGCCTACGCGGAAATCACGCCCGTCAGCAATCGCTTTCGCGGCGTCACGGCTGCCGGCGACATGCTCGCGGGCACCGAGCAGTCGCTCGAACAACTCGATGACTTTGCCGCCATGAAGGCACACTGGCACGATGCACTCGGGCGCGTGGGCGAGGAAATCAGGGCAGGACATGCGCCCGTCACGCCGCAAGCCAGGGCCTGCAGCTACTGTGCGCTGCGATCGCTCTGTCGCGTCGATGCCGATGCCTTGGCGGTAACGGATGGTGACACCGATATCGCCAGCCCTGACGCAACCGACGCAACCGACGTAACTGACGCAACTGATGCAGCGCGTGAGTTCCACCGCGCCGATGGAGGCCGCAACTGATGGCCCGCAAGCGTGACGATGATCGTCAGCAGTCGCTGTTGTTCGATGATGTTGACGAGTGTGGCGCACCGGCGAACGCACCGGCGAACGCACCGGCGAACGCACCGGCGAACGCACCGGCGAACGCACCGGCGAGTGAACCGGCGAATGTGGCGTCCAGCACGTCGGTGATCGAGGCGAAAGTGCCGCAGGATGCCGCCGTGCGTCGCGCAGCGCTCGACCCCACGCGCTCCTTCATCGTGCAGGCACCGGCAGGCTCGGGCAAGACCGAACTCCTGACTCGCCGCGTGCTGGTCTTGCTCACGGTGGTGGATGAACCCGAGCAGGTGCTTGCCATCACCTTCACGATCAAGGCGGCAAGCGAGATGCGCCAGCGTGTGCTGGCCGTGCTCGAACGTGCCGCCGCAGGCGAGCAGGGCGACAACACCTACGAGGTGGAGAGTCTCGAACTGGCCCGCCGCGTGCTCGCACGCGACGCCGAACGTGGCTGGCAGCTGCGCCGCAATCCGCTGCGCCTGAACCTGCGCACCATCGATTCTCTGGCGGCGCAACTGGCACGCGCGCTGCCCGTGGTCTCGACGCTCGGTGCGCCCGTCGGCATCGCCGCGGACGCCAGGGAACTCTACGTCCTCGCGGCGACGCGCTTCGTCGAGAAGCACCTTGCCGAACTCGATGAACTGCTCCTGCTGCTGGGTAACCGCATCGACCGTACCGTCGATCTGTTTGCCGAACTGCTCGCCAATCGCGATCAGTGGCGACGCTATGTGCCGGCTGCGAATTTCGATGGACCGGAACTCAGGGGAGTGCTCGAAGGCATGCTTGCCGAACTGGTCGAAGCGCGTCTTGCAGCCTTGCTGGCGGCGCTGCCGGACCTCGACGAAGCGTGCGTCTGTACCTGCCTGCGGACTGCCGCGGCACACTATCGGGTGCTGCAGCCGGACGACTGTGCGAAACCCCAGCCCAAGGCATGGTGGTGTGATCACTGGGCTTCGCTCGAGCATCTGCCCGGGAGCGACGCCGCCGCGCTTGGCGACTGGCGGAGCATCGCGCATGCCTTCCTTACCGGGCAGGGCACCGTGCGCAAGAGCGTGACGCGAGCACTCGGGTTTCCGACGAGCAGGAATGACAGCAAGGACCTTGGTGTCGATGACGCCGAATTGAAGGCCAACAAGACGGCTTTCGTAGCGTGTCTGGCGGAGATTGCCGCTCATGAAGAGTTCGTCGGTCTGCTCGGGGAGGTGCGTGCGCTGCCGGAGCCGAGCTACAAGGATGATCAGTGGGTGCTTCTCGAACAGATCATGCGCGTGCTGGGACGCCTCCTTGATGAGCTGCGCGCGGTGTTCGCCGAACGCGGTGAGCTTGATTTCATCGAGGTGTCGATGTGCGCCATGACCGCACTCGGCTCCGAAGACGCGCCGACCGATCTTGCGCTCGCGATGGACTACCGCCTGCAGCATCTTCTCATCGACGAATTCCAGGACACCTCCATCTCGCAGTTCAAGCTGTTCAAGCAGCTGCTCTCGGGCTGGCAGCCGGGGGACGGGCGCACGGCGTTCGTGGTGGGGGATCCGATGCAGTCGATCTATCGCTTCCGCGATGCCGAAGTGATGCTGTTCGAGCGCGCGCGTACCAAAGGCATCGGCCCGGTCGTGCTCGAATCGCTGCAACTGCAGGTCAATTTCCGCTCCTCGCCCGACATCATCGAGTGGGTCAATACACAGTTTCCGGCCATCTTTCCGACGCGAACCGACGTCGAGACCGCGGCCGTTCCCTACGCACCGTCGACGGCCTTTCGCGAGATTCCGGGTGAAGTCAGGCTGCACCCGTTTGCCGGAGGCACGGTCGCGCAGGAAGCGGCCGCGGTGGCCGATCTCTGTCGCGTGGCGCTTGACGAGCGCCCGCAGGAGAGCATCGCCATACTCCTGAGAAGTCGCGCCCAGGCCGGCCCGGTGGTGGCAGCACTGCGCGATGCCGGTCTGCCCTACCGCTCGGTGGACATGGACGTGCTCGGCGAGCGGCCGGTGGTACGCGATATCGTTGCGCTGACGCTCGCGCTGCGCTATCCGCATGATCGTCTGCACTGGCTGGCCGTGCTGCGCTCACCCGCGGTGGGGCTGACGCTTGCCGACCTGACGGTCTTCTGCCGCGATCCGCAGGACGGGCGGCGCGCGATCCCGGCACAGTTTGCCGATGCCGAGCGCATCGCGGGCATGAGCAAGGATGGCCGCGCGCGGCTCGCGCGTTTCCGTGCCGTCGCCGATGAAGCCCGTCAGCGGGCGTCGCGCGATGCGCTGATGCCCTGGGTGGAAAGTGTGTGGCTCGGCATCGGTGGCCCCGCCGCCTGTCGCGGGCCCGATGGTGCCGTGTCGGCGGTCGATCTCGATGCCGCCGAGCGGGCTTTCCAGTGCCTCGGCGCGCTGGAGGCGGCCGGCAGACTCTGGCGACAGAGCGTCATCGAAGCGGCCATGGCCGAACTCTACGCCGGTATCGCGGTGGACGATGTCGAACAAGCTGGCGGCATCCAGATCATGACCTTGCACAAATCCAAGGGGCTTGAGTTCGATACCGTGATCCTGCCCTCGCTCGATCGGCGTCCGAAGAACGATACCACCGGGCTCATCAACTGGTTCGAACGCAGCAGCGACGACGATTACCGGCTGTTGCTGGCGCCGCTCGAGCGGCCGGGGCGTGATCTCAGGGATGCCGACCGTCTGAGCCGCCTGATCAGGAAGATTCGTGAGCGACGCAGCCTCGAAGAAACCCGTCGCCTGCTGTATGTCGCCTGCACCCGAGCGCGTCGCAGCCTCCATCTGCTGGCACGGCTGGAGTACAACGCGCAGGGTGATGCCTTGAAGTCGCCGGTTGGCAGCAGTCTGCTGGCACCGCTTCGAAGCGTGTTCGAACCCCTGTTCGAGGCAAGATGCGCTGCCGCGGCGAGCGAGGCGGAGGTCGTTGCCACGGCGTCGGCGACTGCGAAGCGGGACGACGATGCACCGGATCGGTTCACGGAGGATTCCGTTCCCGAGCATGATGGCGTCACGAACACCCATCCGGTTGCCGCACCGCCATTGCGGCGACTGCCCGCCGACTGGACAATGCCGGTGATGGCGGCGTTCAGGCCGTCTCGTGACGACAGCGCGGCACCACTTGATCGAAAACCGCCGCCGCTCTGGGGTGGCCGTGACGGGCGCGACATCGGTACCGTCGTGCACCGGCAACTCCAGCTCCTTGCCGATGGCATGGCACGCGAGGGTGTGCTGACCGACAGTGGCAAGGCCGTCGCATGCGTGCGCGCCTGGATCGAAAGCGAACACCCTGACTGGCTGGTGCCACTCGAGCGGGGTGCCGAGCAGGCGCATCCGCTTGCGGCGAAGCTTCGGCGCGAGTTGCAGGCCGAAGGCATGCCGATGTCGCGCATGAACGCGGCGCTCGTGCAGGTCTGGAAGGCCGTCCACAACACGCTCGAAGACGACGTCGGGTGCTGGATTCTTGCCCCGCATGCCGAGGCACGCAGCGAGTGGGCGCTCAGCATTGCCGAGGCCTCGGCGGCCGGACATGCGCCGCGCGCCGCGAACTACATCATCGATCGCAGCTTCGTGGACGACGGGCAACGCTGGATCATTGACTACAAGACCGGCGAACACGAGGGCAGTGACCTTGCCGGCTTTCTCGACACACAGTTCGAGCGCTATCGACCGCAGCTCGAAAACTATGCTGATATCATCGGCAGGGTCGATTCACGGCCAGTCATGCTGGGTCTGTATTTTCCGCTGCACGCCGAATGGAAAGCGTGGCAGCCCGGCCGGGCCTGAGGTCACGGATCCCTCTTGCAGAACACGGCACATACCCCCACAAGGTGGGTACGGAGGAATACACATGCCTGCTACAGTTCAACGCCTGCTCGGCTTCATCATCCTGTTCGCCACGGTAGGGATCCTGTCCTGCCAGGCTTTCCTGGGCTGATCGGTTCATGGCTGCTGTCCGACGCATCGACACCGCTCCGACGCGACCACCCGCGGTATGGCGTGGCGCGCTTCTCTACGTCTTCTCGCTGCCGCTCATTCCGGCCTTCTTTTCGGCGCTCGGCGATGGCGACTTCGTGGTTGCCTTTGCCCGCGCTGCTGCCTTCGGGCTCACGCTCGGTGCCGCCACGTTCATCCGCAAGGGTATTCGCCTGCAGCGCGAGAGCGAACGCCGCCGCATCCGCCGCCGTGGTGGCATTCGCCACTACCGTCTCATCGGTGCCCTCATGCTGGCCGTCGGCATGTTCGTGCTCGCCTGGATCGGCATCCCCGGCAAGCACGGGCTGTTCGAGAGCCTGATTCTCGGCGGGGTGGTAGTCCTCGGCTGCTGGCTGAACTACGGCTTCGATCCCGCACGGCAGGATCCGGAGATTGCGGCCGTCGGTATCACCACCGAGGAACTGGTGGAACTTCTCGAAGAAGCGGAAGGGCAGATCGACGCCATCGAGGCGGCGGGGCGGGAGATCCACAATCGCGAGTTCCGCGATCGCCTGCGCCGCATCGTGGCCGAGGCGCGCGACATCCTCGATACCATCGAGCGCGATCCCGTTGACGCACGCCGGGCGCGGAAATTCCTGAAGGTCTATCTCGATGGCGCGCGTCAGGTCACCGAAGGTTATGCGCGTACTCACCGGCAGGGCGGCACCCACGAACTCGAAAGCAATTTCCGCCGCGTGCTGACGACGATGGAAACCGTCGTCGCCGAACAGCAGGAGGCGCTGCGGGAGAACAACCTCAACGACCTCGACGTGAACATCGAAGTGCTGCAACTGCAGCTCGAGAAGGAAGGCGTGACCTGAAACCCGAAACCGCGTGGTCACCGGTGGTTACCGTCGCCGCGGCTGCTCTATCCCGTCACTGCACCCCCTGCTCCGATGCCGTGCTGCCCTGCTCCGACGCCGCACCGCCTCGTTTCGACGCTGTGCTGTCCTGTTCCGACGCTGCGCTGCCCCGTTCCGACGCTGTGCTGTCCTGTTCCGGCGGCCGGTCGGGGCGCTCGGATGGCGCCGGTTCGAGGCGCATTCTGCGTTAAGCTAAGCCGATGTTCGACACCCTGGAGATCCTGCCTCATGGCCGATTCCCGCAATACCAGCACCACCACTGCGGTGGCCGAAGCCACCGGCACCGATATCTTCGGCCCCGATGAACTCCTGCCCGGCCAGGATCTCCTGCCGGTACCGAGCGAAGACGTCCACCGCTACGATGACGTGGACACTGCCCAGCGGGCGCAGATCGACAGGCTCATGCAGGAGATCAACCTTGCCGACAGCAACTCGATCATCTTCTTCGGCAGCAAGGCGCAGCAGCAGCTCACCACCGTCTCCGACAACATGCTCGAGGGTGTGCGCAACAAGGATGTGGGTTCGGCCGGTCAGTCGCTCAACAACATGGTCACGGTGCTGCGGGGCTTTCAGGTCGAGGACTTCGACCCGAACGAGCGCCCCGGCTTCTTCACCCGCCTCTGGCGCAAGCTCTTCGGCGGCCTCACGCCGGTGGCGAAATTCGTGCAGCAGTACGAAGGTGTGCGCCGTCAGGTCGATGCCGTCACCGATGATCTCGAAGGCCACAAGACCCGGCTCCTGAAGGACATCACGTCGCTCGACAAGCTGTACGAAGCCAATCTCCAGTATTTCCACGACCTCGAGTCCTACATCATTGCCGGTGAGCAGAAACTCGCCTACATCGACGACGAGATGCTTCCGGCCGCGGCCGCCAGCGCCGAGAACACCGATGAAGTGCTGCCCTCGCAGGAGCTTCGCGACCTGCGCTCGGCGCGTGACGACCTCGAACGCCGCATCCACGATCTCAAGCTCACGCGGCAGGTGGCCATGCAGGGTCTCCCGAGCATTCGCCTGATTCAGGAAAACGACAAGGGTCTGGTCAACAAGATCAACTCGACACTCGTGAACACGGTGCCGCTCTGGCGCCAGCAACTCGCCCAGGCCGTCACCATCTTCCGTTCCGGAGAAGCCGCGAAGAGCGTCAAGCGCGCGAGCGACCTCACCAACGAACTGCTCGAGAAGAACGCCGAAAACCTCCGCTCCGCGAATCGTACCGTGCGCGAGGAAATCGAGCGCGGCGTGTTCGACGTGAATGCCGTGCGCCGTGCCAATGACAACCTCATCGCCACGATCGAGGAAAGCCTGCAGATCGCCGACGAAGGCAAGCGCCGTCGGCACGAAGCGGAGGTGCAGCTCGAGAACATGGAATCACAACTCAAGGACACCCTGCAGCAGGCGTCCGCGCGCAAACATGCCGGCGCGGAGGTATAGGCCATGAGTCTCTTCGGACGCCTGTTCAACGAATTCATCGATGTCATCGAATGGACCGACGACTCGAGCAATACCATGGTGTATCGCTTCGAGCGCTACGGCAACGAGATCAAGTACGGTGCGAAGCTCATCGTGCGTGAATCGCAGTTCGCGGTGTTCGTGAACGAGGGGGAAGTCGCGGACGTTCTCGGGCCCGGTACCTATGCGCTCGAAACACGGAACCTGCCCGTGCTCACCACATTGCAGAACTGGCGTCACGGCTTCCAGTCGCCGTTCAAGGCCGAGGTGTACTTCTGCAACGCGCGCCGCTTTGTCGATCTCAAGTGGGGCACGCGTCATCCGCTGATGCTGCGCGATGCGGAATTCGGGGGGCTGCGCATTCGCGCCTTCGGCACCTATGGCGTGCGCATCGTCGAGCCGCTGAAGTTCATTCGCGAAATCGTCGGCACCGAGGGCGTGTTCACGACCGAAGAGATCAGCGCTCAGCTTCGCAACCTGATCACCTCGCGGTTTGCAACGATCATCGGCAGCACCGACATTCCGATACTCGACCTCGCCGCGAACTACGATCAGCTCGGCGAGTTTCTCACGCTGCGCATCGCACCCGAGTTTGCCGAATACGGTCTCGAACTCACGCGCATCCTCGTCGAGAACATCTCGCTGCCTCCCTCGGTGTCCGAAGCGCTCGACAAGCGCACCAGCATGGGCATGACCGGAAACCTCGACAGGTACCTCCGGTATCAGACCGGCGTGTCGATGGAAGCGGCGGCGGCAAACCCCGGCGGTGGCGCGAACGAGGGTATCGGCATGGGCATCGGGCTTGCCATGGCGAACCGCATGAACGAGAGCCTGAGTCCCGGGAATGCCTCGGCATCTGCTTCAGCCGACCCGGCGTTGCCGCCACCGCTGCCCGGTGGTGCGGCGAGTTATCACGTGGCCATCGACAAGGTGGTGCAGGGTCCCTTTGGCCCCGATGCACTCCGTCAGCAGGTGCGCGAAGGCAAGATCGACGACGACACCCTGGTCTGGACACAGGGCATGAGCGAGTGGCAGAGTGCGGCGGAGGTCGACGCACTCAGGCCGATTCTCGAGGGTGCCCGGCAGGCTCCGCCACCCTTGCCGGGGCGTTGAAGCGGATGCTGCCGCACCGACCCGATCCCTTCGTGGTGAACTGACCCGTTCGCTTCCGAGCCGGCGGCAGAGCCCACGGCCCGACCTGTCAACAAGAGGTTCCGCGCGTGCCCAACAACGACCCACATCGTTACCCGGTATCACGCTCGGATGAAGCGCGGCTCGACCGCGCCGATCAGGCCATTCTCGACGGCCTCTTCGGCCGTACCCGGCGCCGCCGGCGCGATGCGGCGGGAACCGGTGATCATGGCGTCGACGGCGAGGGCCGCAGCGGGGTTCACGGAGCAAACCGTGAGCCCACCGCGGAGCGGCTGCAACGTCTTCTCGACGAGCGCTTCAATACCTTCGGGCCCGGTGGTACCACGCCGGGCTCGGCTGTCAACGACTACCGATGGCCGAGATCGTCAGACAGCGCGGCTGCCTCCGACACACGAGGGCCTGGCGAAGCGACCACGCGGGAACTGGTCGAAACGCGCTTCCCCTGCGAGAGCTGCGGCGCGGCACTGCACTACGAGATCGGCACCGAGAACCTTCGTTGCCCGTATTGCGGACACGACAATGCCATCACCGTCGAGATCGAACCACTGGCCGAACTCGATCTGCATCAGGCGCTCAGGCAACTTGAACGGGTCAAGGCCGTTTCTCCTGAAAACAAGGTCATTTCCTGTCCGAACTGCGCCGCCGAGTTCGCGCTCGATGCTCAGGTGCATGCGGGTGAATGCCCGTTCTGCGGCACGCACGTGGTCACCAGCACGGGGCAGAGCCGGCCGATCAAGCCGAAAGGCATCCTGCCGTTTGCGGTCACGGCCGATCAGGCGCGCGAGTCCTACCGGCGGTGGTTGCAGGGACTCTGGTTCGCCCCCGGCGAATTGAAGCAATACGCCCGCAGCGATACCGAGCTGAACGGTGTGTACATTCCCTACTGGACCTATGACAGCGATACCGTCACGGCCTATCAGGGACAGCGCGGCGATATCCACTACGTGACGCAGCGCTACAGCACCATCGAGAACGGGCGGCGCGTCACGCGCACGCGGCAGGTACCGAAGATTCGCTGGCGACCGGCGAGTGGACGCACTTCCCGCCATTTCGATGACGTGCTCGTCGGCGCCACGCGCACATTGCCAAGAAGGATCACCGACTGGCTTGCGCCCTGGGATCTGCAGGATCTCGTGCCCTATACCGAGGAATACCTTTCGGGGTTTTCAAGCGAGGTCTATCAGGTGGATCTCGACGAAGGCTTCAACATCGCTCAGGCCAGAATGGACAAGGTCATCCGCGGCGATGTGCGTCATGCCATCGGCGGTGACCAGCAACGCATCTCCCACCTGCGCACGCAGCACAGCGCCACCACCTTCAAGCATGTGCTGCTGCCGATCTGGAGCGCGGGCTTCCGCTTCCGCAATCGCAGCTACCGTTTCGTCGTCAACGGACGTACCGGCAAGGTGCGTGGTGAGCGGCCGTTCAGCGCCGTGAAGATCGCCTTCGCGGTGCTTGCCGGTGCCATCGCCGCCGCTGCCGTCATGTTCTTCATGGCCTCGAGCAGTGGCATGAGTGCCGGTGGCTATGGCAGCCGCTACGGCAGCAACAGCGGGGGCTTCACCATCGAGATGCCGGACCGGGGCTCGGATGACTCGAGGTCGCGCTGGCCGGAGGTGCCACTCGGGGATGGGCGTGTGTTCACGATGGAGCTGCCGGAAGTCCGTTTCTGACCGTGCCCTTCCGGCCGTGCATCAGCCCTCGGCGCGCTCCTGAATGAGCGCCGTGACCTCGATCTCGATCAGCATGTCGGGCGACTGAAGATTCGCCGACATCATCGTGGCGGCGGGTTTCGCCGTCGCGAAGCGCTCGCGCAGTACCGGCCAGCAACGCTCCCACAGGGAAGGATCGGGCACGATGTACCGGACGCGAACCACATCATCGAGCAAGGCGCCAGCCGCGTTGAGCGCCGCTTCGATGTTGTCGAGGCACTGGCGTGTCTGCGCGACGATATCGGACTCGATCGTCATGGTGCGGTAGTCGTAGCCCGTGGTGCCGGCCACGAACACCCAGCGCCCATCGACGACGGCGCGCGAGTAACCGATCGCGTCTTCGAAGCTCGAACCCGAACTGATGTGTTGTCGCATGTTTTCTCCGTCTGTCGCCTGTTGCCTGTCGCCGAGGGTATCCTGTTTTGCGTTCATCAGCTAATGGGTGCAGGTGAGACCATGAGTGCGAATGCTGCCGTCATGCTTGCGCAATGGTCGTATCAGCCGCGTGTTCGAACTGCCACGCGCGTGCATCCGGATGGTTGCCGGGATGTCATCGTGGTGACTGCTGCCGATGGTCGTCGAGACTGGTTCGTGAGTGATCTGGACAACACGACGCGAACGGTCGTCGTCAACGGCCTCGAGCGATACGAAGGAATACGGCTGCGACCCGGTGCGAGCATCGACACCGTGATACTCGCAGCCGAACTCGCACAGGCGGACATGGGTCGTGCATCCGTGGTGACGGTCGTCGAGGCATCGTGCAGTATCGATGTGAACATCCGTGAGGCGATCGCGGGGCTCTCGTCCCGCACCCTGTCGATCACGGCGCATGCAAGAGAGCAAGGCCTCGGCGCAAGGCAGTTGCAACGACTGTTCGCGAGTCAGGGCCTGCCGCCGCCATTGTTCTGGATGGCGCTGGCTCGTGCACGACGCACGGTTGCGGCGCTGCCACAGGCCGATTCCCTTGCGAGTCTGGCCCTCGACATGGGCTACAGCGATCAGGCCCACATGGGCCGCGAGTTTCGGCGCTGGTTCGGAACCACGCCCGCGCGGCTGCGGCGCGACAAGCCCCGGCTTGAAGAGCTGCTGGCGTCGGGACTGGCAACCGGTTCCTGAGCTGCGCTGCGCGGATGTCTCCGCACCGTTCAGCCGCTCACGGGCGAACAGATTTCCACGAGGTAGCCATCAGGATCGCTGATGTAGGCGGTGGTCTGTCCCCAGCTCTCGTCCCTTGCATCCTGAATCAGAACGGCACCGGCCGCGAGCGCCTTCGCGAGTGCTCCGGGCACATCGTCGGTTTCGAGGGCAATTTCGAACACCGGGTTGCGGGCATCTGCCTTGGCCGGGTGCTTCCCGAGCGAGGTCATCAGCGTTCGCGATGAAAACGCCAGCCTTGTCTCCCCGGTGTCGAGTTGTGCGTAGTCGCCGCTTGCATGCGTGAACTCGGCCGGAATGCCGAATGCGCGCTGGTAGAAATCGACACTGGCGGCGACGTCGTTCACGTACAGAATGGTGTAGCGGAGTTGCATGGTTCGGCCTCGTGCTCGTGGACAGAAGGCCTCAGTATCGGTCGGCGCAAAGTGTGCGTCTTGAAGATTCGCGACACCGTGACGAAGTCTCCGAACCCTGCAGCGGCCGAATCCTGCATCACGGTGCCATCGAAATCGAGTGACTGACGGCAAACGGCCGCGGTGCGCTCACAGTGGCGTTCGATCACCGCGGCCGTCGGCCACCGGTACGTGTGTCAGCAACGACTGACGGCAGAAACGGAGGACTGCTGCGCTTCGGGCAGTCTCCTGTTTCCGCCTGCGGGCGGACTGCGCGTCCCGTTTACTTGAACTTGCGGATCTCTCCGGTGGCAAGACGCGAGAAGTAGGAATCCATCTCACGCTTGACGATGGGTGCGAGGAAGTAGAGGCCCAGGATGTTCGGTACACAGATCAGGAACACGAGCGCATCGGAGATGTCGAGAATGGGCCCGAGTTGCACCATGCAGCCAAGCGCGACGAAGCCGCAGAACAGGATCTTGTAGAGCGTCTGTCCGGCTGCACTTTCGCCGAAGAGGTAGGTCCAGCCCTTCAATCCGTAGTAGGACCAGCTGATCATGGTCGAGAAGGCGAACAGCACGGCGGCGAAGGCCAGTGGAATCGGGAACCAGCTGAATTCGCGCTGGAAGGCGGCGGACGTCATGGCGACCCCCTCGGCATCGCCCGCGAAGTTCGGATCGGCCACCTGTGCCGTGCCGATCACGAGCGCGGTGATGGTGCAGATGACGATGGTGTCGATGAAGGGCTCGAGCAGGGATACCGTGCCTTCGGTGACGGGCTCGTCGGTGCGTACGGCCGAGTGCGCGATCGAAGCGGAGCCGATACCGGCCTCGTTCGAGAACACGGCGCGCTGGAAGCCGATGATCATGGCACCGAGTGCGCCGCCGGCCACGCCTTCACCCGTGAACGCACCCGTGAAGATGTTGGCGACGGCCTGCGGCAGTGAACCGACGTTCATGAGAATGACGATGATGGCAAAGACGCAGTAGAACACCGCCATGAACGGCACGACCTTCTCGGTGACGCGCGCGATCGACTTGATGCCACCGATGATCACGGAAAAGACGACAGCCGCAAGGATGATTCCGACCAGCCAGCCCATGCCGTCGAGTGCGCCACCCGAGACATTGTTGAGCTGCACGTAGGCCTGGTTCGACTGGAACATGTTGCCGATGCCAAGTGCACCGACGAAGATGCCTATCGCGTAGAAGGTGCCGAGGAACCGACCGAGCCCTTCCTTGCCGAGTTCGCGAAAGCCGTTGCGGAGGTAGTACATCGGGCCGCCCGAGACGTGACCGTCCTCGAATTCTTCGCGGTACTTCACGCCGAGTGTGCATTCGACGAATTTCGTGGCCATGCCGAGAAAGCCGGCGATGATGAGCCAGAAGGTCGCTCCGGCACCACCGACGGTAACCGCGACGGCAACGCCGCCGATGTTGCCGATGCCCACGGTACCGGAGACGGCCGTGGCAAGTGCCTGGAAGTGCGAGACTTCACCGTGGCTGTTCGGGTCGGCGTAGTCGCCACGCACGAGATGGATCGCGTGCCTGAACCCACGCAGGTTGATGAAGCCGGTATAGACCGTGAAGAACACGGCTCCGGCAACCAGCCAGAGCACCACCAGCGGCAGTTGTGCGCCGAAGAAGGGAATCTTGAAGAAAACGATGCTCCCGATCATTTCTGCGATCGGTTGGGTCGCCGCATTGATGGCCGCGTCGATGCCTTCGGCATTCGCCACGGCCGGCAGCAGGACGGCAAGTGCCGCTCCTGTCAGGCAGTACAAGCGTCGATTCATGGTGTGTTTTCTCCTTACTTCTGTTTTACGTTGTTTGAATCACAACTCCTGTGCGCAGACACTGCCAGAGCTCTTCGAAAAGTGCCATACAACGAAAGTATAGTTTTTTCGTGAGCTCTGCCCGGAAACGGGCAAACTGTTCGCCAGATGCTCGCGTTTCTCCCACACTACGCCGTCATGACGCCAACGACCGAGTTCGACGAACTGATCCGTTTCATCGTCTCTCAGGGTCGTCTCGCTGAATCCGAGGCACGGCACCTGATCGACGAGGTACTTGCCTTCGTCAATGAACCGGTAGCGGACTACATCCGGCGGCGTCATCTCGAACTGCAGCGCGAAGGACTTGCCAACGAGGCGATCTATCGCGTTCTCGAAGACGAAATACGCCGCAGACCGTTCGCCAGCAAGGCGCTGAGCGTCCGGCAGATTCGGCGCATCATCTATGGCTGAAGCTCTTCCACGGGCGGCAGCCCGACAGACCGGAGAGCAGCATGTGTGGAGTAGTGGGTTACATCGGCAGACCGGAGAGCGCCGACAACGCGGTACCGTTCCTGATCGAAGGTCTCAGGCGCCTCGAGTATCGTGGCTATGACTCGGCTGGGGTGGCGACAATAGACGGGCCGGGCATCGAGATCGTGAAGAAACGCGGCAAGGTCGACAACCTGGTGGCGGTCCTGCCCGAGTCACTGAGCGGACACATCGGCATCGCACACACGCGCTGGGCCACGCACGGCGAGCCCAGCGACATCAATGCTCATCCGCATCTCGACGCTGCCGGTTCCGTGGCAGTGGTGCACAACGGCATCATCGAGAACGCGCGCGAGCTTCGTCAGTGGCTCGAAGGGCAGGGTACGGATTTCGTCTCCGACACCGACTCCGAGATCTTCGCGCACCTGATTGCCCATCATCTCGAAGGCCACACTCCCGAGGAGGCAGTACGCCGCGCGCTCCAGCACGTCAACGGTGCCTACGGCCTGCTCGTTCTGCTGCGTGATCATCCCGATTGTCTGGTCGCGGCGAGAAAGGGCAGTCCCCTGCTGCTCGGCATCGGCGACGGGCGCATGTACGTGGGCTCCGACCCGCAGGCGCTGGTGCGGCACACGCAACAGGTGGTGTATCTCGATGACGAGGAAATCGCCGTCATCGATGCCGACAGCTACCGGGTGATCAACCTCAAGGCCGAGTCGCAGGAAAAACCGGCGAGCTTGCTTGACGTCGATGACCTCATCGCCGACAAGGGTGAGCACGAGCACTACATGCTCAAGGAGATTCTCGAACAACCGAACACGTTGCGTCGCGCGCTCCGCGGTCGCCTCGACGAGCGTTTCGCCACGGCGCGTCTCGACGGGCTGAACCTCGCGCCCGCGGAATTGCAGCGATTCCGTCGTGTGCGGCTTCTCGGTTGTGGTTCCGCGCTCATTGCCGCGCGCTACGGTGCCCATGCCATCGAAACCCTTGCGCGCGTACCCTGTGAGGCGGAGTCGGCAGCCGAGTTTCGGTACCGGCATCCCGTGATCGAGCCCGATACGCTGTTCATCGTGGTCAGTCAGTCGGGTGAGACGGCTGACACGCTCGCTGCCGTCGAAGAGATAAAGCGCAAGGGTGGCACCGTTGTCGGCGTCGTGAACGTGGTCGGCAGCAGCATTGCACGTGCCTGTCACGGCGGCATCTATCTGCATGCCGGTGCCGAGATTTCGGTGGTGTCGACGAAGGCGTTCACTGCAATGCAACTCTGCCTGCTGCTCTTCGCGCTGCATCTCGGGCGCATGAAGGATCTTTCACCGAAGGAAGGCCGCCAGCTCGTCGCAGCCCTGTCAGCCCTTCCCGAGACCATTGAAGCCTGCCTCGCCGACCGCGCGGAATGGGCCGCTGTCGGTGAAAGCCATGCCGGCTACGATCAGGCGTTCTTCATCGGTCGTTGCGGCGCCGTGGCGCTGGCCGAGGAAGGGGCTCTGAAGCTCAAGGAAGTGAGTTACATCCACGCCGAAGCCTACGCGGCCTCGGAGTTGAAACACGGCCCCCTGGCGATGATCAGCGAAGACCTGCCGACCTTCGTGATACTGCCCGACGACGAACTTCGCGAGAAGATGCTCTCGTCGGTGTCCGAGATTCGCGCACGACAGGGCAAGCTCGTCGGTATCGTCCAGAACCCGGAAGACGCCAGCCTGTTCGATGACGCCGTTCTCGTGCCCCGGCTCCATCCGCTCGTCGATGGCATCACCTTGACGATTCCGATGCAGGTCGTGGCTTATCACGCGGCGCTGGCTCGCGGATGCAACATCGATCAGCCGCGAAATCTTGCCAAGAGTGTGACGGTGGAATAGGCGCGTACGCATGGTTGCCCGCCAGGAAATCGCTCGTCGCTGCTTGACGACTCCCCATGATTGGGAATAATATCCCAACTACAGTGATCGCTGACCTGGGAGCAGCGTCATTGTTTTCCATCCACACGGGGAATCATCAACATGAAGCACTTGCATCCACATCTCCTGTTCTGTCTGGGCCTGTCGGCTCTGATCGCAGCTTGTTCCGACAGTGAGACCGATTCACCGCCACAGCCCGGGAACCAGAGCCGGGCGATGCTCAGGAGCTTCGACAGCGAAGCGGCCTTCGATGCGGCCGTCAGGGAAGCGCTGCTGAATGTCCGTGACCGGTATTCGGCTGAAGACGGTGATGCGGGCGGCGGCGAGGGCGCGGCCGCGGGCGGGGCCGCGGGTGGGGCCGTGGGCGGGTCTGATTCTGCCGCGCCAGACAGCGATTCGGGTTCGAACTCGTTCGATTTCACCACCACCAACGTGCAGGAAGCGGGTGTCGACGAAATCGATCTCGTCAAGAACGACGGTCGCTACCTGTACGTGAGCGGCGCCGATGCGGATGGCGCGGCCGAGGATCTGCGCATCCTGTCGCTCGAGAGCGATGCAAGCTCGGCCACGCCAGTGGCGAGTCTGGATCTCGAACTCGGGGGCGAGCGCATCAAGGGGCTCTATCTCAATGACGTGAGCGACAAGCTCAACGTCGTCAGTTCACCCGCCGACTACTACCTGGGGTGCTATACCGACTGGGACGACGGCTGGGGCACCTTCTCGCAACATGAGTTCACGCTGAGTACCGTCTCGGTTGCGGAACCGTCTGCACCAGCCGTCGAAACCCGCAAGCGCGTGAGCGCGGGGCTGGTTTCGTCGCGTCTGATCGGCGAAGACCTCATCGTTGCCACCCGTCGTTCGCTGGTGCCGCCCGGCGTCGGCATCCAGAGCAGCGAAGCCGCCTGGGAGCAGGCAGTGCAGGACGTGAACGTCGCCGACATGCTGCCGACGATCGCGAATCCCGACGGCAGCGACTCGGTGCCGCTCGTCACGGGCAGCGACTGCCTGGTGATCGACAACGGTGATCAGGGGAACGAGGACTGGCAGCCACTGCCGGAAATCATCGCCCTCACGGTTCTCGACAGCAACACGCTTGCCGTGCGCGACAGTGCCTGCTTCATCGGTGACACTGAAACGCTCTATGCCTCGCCCGAGGCGATCTACCTCGCCACCACCCTCGTTGACTACGAAAACACGCCCGAAGCCAACCCCACCATCCCGGAAGCGACCAGCGTCACCGGCGGTGACGTGGCCGTTCCCCCTGTCGATCTCGGCACGCAAACGGCCATGCACCGTTTCGCCTACGAGGATGGCACGATCCGCTACACCGGTTCGGGCGCGGTTCCCGGGGATCTTGGCGACAATCCAACGCAACGCCCGTTTCGCATGAGCGAAAGGGATGGTGTACTGCGCGTGGCGACTTACACGGGGCAGCACGGTGATACGTCCACAAGCCCGGTCACGCTGACGACGCTCGATGCCGATTCCACGACAGGCACCCTCACCGAGCTTGGGCAGTTGCCGAATGAAAGTTACCCTGATCACATCGGCAAGCCGAACGAGCTTCTCTATGCGTCACGCTTCATCGGTGACCGCGCCTATCTCGTCACCTTCGTGAAGACCGACCCGCTGTATCTCTTCGACCTCTCCGACGCGAGCAACCCGCGCAAACTGGGTGAACTGCAGATCACGGGTTACAGCGATTATCTCCATCCGATCGACGAGAACCATCTCATCGGACTGGGGCGCGATGCCGTGCCGATGCTCGACGACGAGACACGCGCCTGGCATCAGGGTCTGAAGCTGTCACTGTTCGATGTGACCGATCCTGCTGCTCCCTATGAAGAAGACTCGGTATATATCGGCGAGCGCGACAGCTACGCCGAGGCGCTCGACGATCATCGTGCCATCACCATCCAGCCGGCCAACGAGCAGCACCGCTTGCGCATGGCCTTCGCGGTGGATGTCCATGGCGATCCCGCACCGACCTCATGGCCTGAGCCAGCCGTTGCCATGCAGGGCAAGGCCTACAACCACACGGGGCTCTACGGTTTCGAGATCGGCGGCAATGACGGTGGCGGCATCACCCGCAAGGGCGCGATGGTGATGAACGACAATGGCGAATACGGCTATGGCAGCAGTTACGGCGACCGTGGCGTGATCGTCAACGACGCCGTCTACTACGTGCACGACAACGATGTCTGGAGCGCGAACTGGTCGGATCTCGACACGATCCACGGCCCGAAGTGAACCGCTTCGGCTGATGCAGGATGATGGCAGCAGCGGCGTTGTGATCGGGCAGCGTCGTTGCTTCCTCGATGATTTCAATGCGGGAAAGGGCGTGTTGTATGATCGTGATGACGAACCGGTTGTAACTCGCCATCGTTTCGACAATGCGAGCCGTACCGGCATCCGTGGCGAGCGTGTCACCTGTTTCCCCGCACAAGTGCCCGATAATCATGCCTGTAACCACCTGCATCGACGATCTCAGGAAGCTCTACAAGCGCCGTGCGCCGCGCATGTTCTACGACTACGCGGAATCCGGTAGCTGGACCGAGCAGACCTTCCGGGAAAACACGGAAGACTTCGAGGCCTTGAGACTTCGCCAGCGTGTCGCGGTCGACATGACGGGGCGTTCGACGGCGAGTCAGATGGCAGGCGAGCCGGTAGCCATGCCCGTGGCACTCGCACCGGTGGGGCTCACCGGCATGCAGTGCGCCGACGGCGAGATCAAGGCGGCGCGCGCGGCCGAGAAGTTCGGTGTGCCGTTCACGCTGTCCACGATGTCGATCAACTCGATCGAGGATGTGGCCGAAGCCACCGAGAAGCCCTTCTGGTTTCAGCTCTACACCATGCGTGATACCGAATACGTGAGCCGGCTTCTGGGTCGAGCCCGTGCTGCCGGATGTCCGGTACTCGTGATCACGCTGGATCTGCAGATTCTCGGGCAGCGCCACAAGGACCTCAAGAACGGCCTCACGGCGCCACCGAAGCTCACGCCGAGAACCATCGCCAATCTCGCCACGAAATGGGGCTGGGGCATCGAGATGCTGGGTGCGAAGCGGCGCGAGTTCGGCAACATCGTCGGCCATGTCGACAGCATTTCCGATACGCGTTCACTCATGTCGTGGACCGCAGAACAGTTCGATCCGAAGCTCGACTGGGGCAAGGTCAGGGAGCTGATCGAGGAGTGGGGCGGCAAGGTGGTGCTGAAGGGCATACTCGATGCCGAGGACGCGAAACAGGCGGCCGGTGTGGGCGCGGATGCCATCGTGGTGTCGAATCATGGCGGGCGGCAACTCGACGGAGCTCTGAGTTCGATACGCGTGCTGCCGTCGATCGTCGAAGTCGTGGGTGATCGCGTCGAAGTGCACATGGACAGCGGCATTCGTTCCGGACAGGATGTGCTGAAGGCCCTGAGCCTCGGCGCCAGCGGCACCTACATCGGCCGAGCCTTCATCTACGGGCTCGGTGCCATGGGCGAGGCGGGCGTCACACGAGCGCTCGAGATCATCCACAAGGAACTGGATACAAGCATGGCCCTTTGCGGAAGGCGCAGCATCGACGAACTGGGGCGCGAGGTACTGTTGATTCCCGAAGGCTTCGAGGGGTGCTGGCAGACCGACGGGCAGTGATTCAGTCCGGTTCTCCGGCGGAGCGATCCCGGCCAGTGCCGTTACCTGCTCCTGTCGATTTTCTCGACACGCGTCTGATCGTGGCAGTGGTCTGCCATGCTGCGCTCGCAGAGCGCGCTTCCCGGCGTGGCAACGGTGGCCGCAGCCGTGGCAACACCTCGTCGGCAGGCCGCCTCGAGTGATTCGCCACGCGCGATCGCAAGGCTCAATGCGCCGATGAAACTGTCGCCGGCACCGATCGCCGAGCGTACGGTCACTTTCGGTGGCGTGATGCGCCAGGCGGCTTCCGCCGAACTCACCACCGCGCCCTCTTCCCGGAGAGTGATGATGACGACTTCGGCTGCCTCGCGTTCCCTGAGTGCTTCGGCGGCGACAGCGGCATCGCTGACATCGAGGGCATCGAGATTGAAGATCTCGAGGGCCTCGTGATAGTCGAGCTTGATCAGCCACGGCGTGCGGCGCAGACCTTCGACCAGTGCCGGCCCGTGTGTGTCGAGTATCGCGCGGGCGCCACTGGCCTTGATGTCGTCGATCATGCCGGCGTAGGTGTCGTCGGCCATGCCGGGTGCGAGACTGCCGCTCAGCACCACGATCGCGTAGCCCGTCTGCAACTGCAACCGGAACTGCGCGCGGATCGCCGCGGTTTCCTCGGCAGTCACTCCCTCGCCGGGAAAGCCGAAGCGGTACTGGCCGCCTCGGGTGTCGTCGCTGATCGCGATTGCGATGCGGGTATTCGCCGTGACCTCGGCAATGACGGGTTCGAGCCCGTTCTTCCTGAGCAGGGCCTCGAACTCCTTGCCGATGGCGCCGCCGAGCACCGTGAAGGTGTCACTTTCGCCGCCGAGCAATCGACACGCACGGCTGACGTTGACACCGCCACCACCGGGTTCGGTCGTCGGCGCCGTACAGCGCAGCTTGTGATCGGGTTCGACACGCGGTGTGGAACTCGCCATGTCGAGTGCCGGGTTGACGGTAACGGTGAGGATACGCGCCTGTTTCGTGTTGCTGCTCATCTGAAACGTCCTGGAGTGTTCATTCGGCTGTCACGCGAAGGCTGACCTGATCGAAGGCCGCCGCCATCAGCGCACGGGTGTAGTCATCGCGTGGATGCTCGAGCACCTGCCGTGCTTCGCCTTCCTCGACGATCCGCCCCTGCCGCATGACCACGATGCGATCACTCATCGCACGCACCACCTTGAGGTCGTGGCTGATGAAGAGGTAGGTGATGTCGAAACGTGCCTGCAGGTCCTGCAGCAGGTTGACGATCTGCGATTGCACCGACATGTCGAGTGCCGAGGTGGGTTCGTCGAGCACGATCAGTGACGGGCGCAGCACGAGGGCGCGCGCAATGGAGATGCGCTGGCGCTGACCGCCCGAGAATTCATGGGGGAAGCGCTCGAGCGCGCCGTCGTCGAGGCCCACATCGGCAAGCGCGGCGCTGACCGCGTCACGACGTTCGATCTTCGACATGCCGGGCCGATGCACGGTCAGGCCTTCGGCGACGATCTGCCCGATGGTCATGCGCGGGCTCAGGCTGCCGAAAGGGTCCTGAAACACGATCTGCAGTGATTGGCGCAGCGAACGCAGGCTCGAACTCGAGCGTTCGTGGATCGGTGAGCCCTGAAAGACGATGCTGCCGCTGGAAGGAATGAGACGCAGCAGGGCGAGGCCAAGGGTGGTCTTGCCGGAGCCCGATTCGCCGACGATGCCGAGCGTTCTGCCGCGTGGCACCTCGAGGCTCACGTCGTCCACGGCGTCGAGGTATTCCCTGGCTCTGCCGAAGAAGCTCTTCCTGACGGGAAAGCGTACTCTGAGCGACTGCGCTGCGAGCAGCGTTGGCGGTGTTTCGCCGCTGTTGCGTACCGGCGGGTCGCCAGGCTCGGCAGAGAGCAGCGCCTGTGTGTAGGGGTGTTCGGGACGGCTGAAGAGGCGTTCGGTCGGGGCGGCTTCCACCACGCGCCCGCGCCGCATCACATGAATGCGGTCGGCCATGTGATGCACCACGCCGAGGTCGTGCGTGATCAGCAGCAGTGCCATGCCGAGTTCGTCTCGGAGTGTGTTCAGAAGCTCGAGAATCTGGGCCTGGATGGTCACGTCGAGTGCCGTGGTCGGTTCGTCGGCAATCAGCAGTTCCGGCTCATTGGCCAGCGCCATCGCGATCATCACGCGCTGACGTTGCCCGCCCGAGAGTTCGTGCGGGTAGGCGCCGAGGCGCTTGCGGGCATGGTGAATGCCCACATGATCGAGGAGTTCGAGCGTTCGCGCACGTGCGGCCTTGCCACGAAGGCCCCGGTGCAGGCGCAGCGATTCACCGATCTGCTTCTCGATCGTGTGCAGCGGGTTCAGCGAGGTCATCGGTTCCTGGAAGATCATGCTGATCTCGTTGCCGCGCACCTGACGAAGCAGCCCATCGGGTGCACCGAGAAGTTCCTCGCCGCGCCAGCGGATGCTGCCCGCACGGTATTCGGTCAGCGGGCGGGGCAGGAGTTGCAGTATCGAGAGTGCGGTGACCGACTTCCCCGAGCCACTTTCGCCGACGAGAGCCACGGTTTCGCCCTTGTCGATGGTGAGCGATACTTCTTCCACCACGGGCACACTGCCCGCACCGAAGGCGACACTCAGCTCGCTCAGTTCGAGCAGGCGTTCGGTCGAGCGTTGCGTGTCGTGGAGTGTGTCGTCTCGCGTGTCGCGGCTCATGTGCCTGCTCCCGCGCCGACACTGACCGCAAAGGTCTTGCGTGGATCCAGGGCGTCCCGGATCGCTTCACCCACGAACACGAGCAGACTGAGCATCAGTGCCAGCACGATGAAGGCCGTCAGTCCGAGCCAGGGTGCCGAAAGGTTGTCGCGGCCCTGCTTGAGCATCTCGCCCAGCGAGGCGGAACCGGGCGGCAGGCCGAGGCCCAGAAAATCCAGTCCGGTGAGCGTGGTCACCGAACCACTGAGAATGAAGGGCAGGAAGGTGACGGTTGCCACCATCGCGTTCGGCAGGGTATGGCGCCACATGATGGTGAGATCGGCCACGCCGAGCGCCCTGGCGGCACGCACGTACTCGAAGTTGCGCGCGCGCAGGAACTCGGCGCGCACCACGCCCACGAGCGCCGTCCAGCCGAAGAGCGTCATGAGCACCAGCAGAGACATGAATCCGGGTGCGATCACGCTCGCCATGATGATCAAGAGATACAGCACGGGCAGGCCCTGCCAGATCTCGATGAAGCGCTGCGCGACGAGGTCGAGGAGCCCGCCGAAGTAACCCTGTACGGCACCCGCGGCCACGCCGATGACGGTGCTGAAGAGTGTCAGCAGCAGCCCGAAGCTCACCGAGATGCGGAAGCCGTGGATCACGCGCGCCAGCACATCGCGCCCCTGGTCGTCGGTGCCGAGCCAGTGCCGACGGTCGGGCGGTGTCGGTGGCGAGCCGTCGAGGTCGAAATCGATGGTGTCGTGGGAGAAGGGAATCAATGGCCAGATGACATGACCTTTTTCCGCGATGAGATCGGTGATGTAGGGGTCGGTATAGTCGGCGTCAAGGTTCATGTCGCCGCCGAAGGTTCTCTCCGAATATGTCGTGAACACCGGGAAATACCAGGCGCTGTCGTAGCGTATGGCCACGGGCTGATCATTGGCGATGAACTCGGCGAAGAGCGAAACGCCATAGAGTACGAGAAACAGCCACAAGGCCAGAAAGCCGCGGCGATTCTGCCTGAAGCTGCGCCAGCGGCGCTGGTTGAGCGGACTCAGTGGCATCGTCATGCGGCCTCAGAAGTCCCGACTCTCGAAGTCGATGCGCGGATCGATGAGGTGGTACATCACGTCCCCCACCAGTTGCAGGATGAGCCCGAGCAGGGTGAAGAAGTAGAGTGTGGCGAACACCACCGGGTAGTCGCGATTGATCGTTGCCTCCCAGCCGAGAAGGCCGAGCCCGTCAAGCGAGAAGATCACCTCGATCAGTATCGAGCCCGTGAACAGGATGCTGATGAAGGCGCTCGGAAACCCCGCGATCACGATGAGCATGGCGTTGCGGAACACGTGTCCGTAGAGCACGGCGTTTTCGCTCAGGCCCTTGGCACGAGCCGTCTGCACGTACTGCATGTTGATCTGGTCGAGAAAGGAGTTCTTGGTGAGCATGGTGAGGCTTGCAAAGCCACTGATCACCATCGCGGTCACGGGCAGCGTGATGTGCCAGAAATAGTCGAGAATGCGATCGGGCCATGACATCGATTCCCAGCCGGGAGATACCAGCCCGCGCAGCGGAAACCAGTCGAAGTAGCGGCCGCCGGCAAAGAGCACGATGAGCAGAATCGCGAACAGGAAGCCGGGGATCGCGTAACCGAGCACGATTGCCGCGCTCGACCAGACGTCGAAGCGCGAGCCGTCGCTGACCGCCTTCCTGATGCCGAGCGGAATCGAAATGAGATAGACGAGGAGCGTGGTCCAGAGCCCGAGGCTGATCGACACCGGCAACTTGTCGAGCACGAGATCGAGTACCTTCCGGTCGCGGAAGTAGCTCTCGCCGAAATCGAAGCGGAGGTAGTTGCCGAGCATGGTCATGAAGCGCACGTGGGCGGGTTTGTCGAAACCGAAGTCCCTTTCGATCTCGGCGATGATGGCAGGGTCGAGACCCTGCGCGCCACGATAGCCACTGCGGTTGCCACCGCCGCCGCTGCCGTTGGCCGAACGCGAACCGTCGTTCTGATTGTCGCCGCCCGATCCCGCGAAGGCAGAGGTTGCATCCGCGCTCGTGCCGCGAAGTTCCGCGAGCACTTGCTCCACCGGTCCGCCCGGTGCGAACTGGATGACCACGAAGTTGATCAGCATGATGCCGAGCAGGGTCGGGATGATCAGCAGCAGTCGTTTGGCAATGTAGGCCGGCATGGGTATCGAGAGAGCAGCTTGCGTGCCGGGCCGGCCTGAGCGCGCGTCGTCCCGGACGTCGGGAACGCGAACAGGCCAGGGGCCCGTGAAAACGAGGCGCTAACGCTTCAGATCCAGTCGGGCATCGAGTTCGGGGTCGATCCACCAGCCAATGGGAAGCCCGCCGGAGTAGCTGGCGTATTTCGGCTGTGTGTCGGGCTTGCCGAAGCGGTTCCAGTAGGCAATGCGGTGCCGGTCGTTGTGGAACTGCGGAATGGTGTAGTGGTTCCAGAGCAGCACGCGATCGAGCGCGCGCGTGGTGGCCTTGAGTTCTTCGAGCGAGTCGGCGTCGATGATGTCTTCGATCAGTGCATCGACCACCGGGTTGCGGATGCCGGCGTAGTTCGCGGTGCCGCGTTCGTCGGCCGCGGCACTGCCGTAATAGGAGCGGAGTTCGGAGCCGGGCGGCGGGAAGAAATTCATGCGACCGGAGATGATGTCGAAATCGAAATCGTCGAGGCGCACATGGTATTGCGCCGAATCGACGATACGCACGCTTGCATCGATGCCGACCTTGCGCATGTTCTGCACGAAGGGGGCAACCACGCGCTGGCTGTCGGGCGAGACGAACAGGAACTCGACCTTCATCTGCCGCCCGTCCTGCATGAGCTTGCCGTTCTCCAGCTTCCAGCCAGCCTCGTTGAAGAGTTTCAGTGCCGCACGCATGGCCTTGCGGTTGCGGCCACTGCCGTCCGACACCGGCGCCTTGAATTCGTCGGTCAGGATGCGTGGGTCGAGCTGGTCGGCATGCGGTTCGAGGATCGCGATTTCCTCCGGCGTCGGCGGGCCGGACACGCCATAGTCGGAATTCGGGAAGTAGCTGTTGGTGCGTTCGTACTGGTTGTAGAGAATGGTGCGCTTGATGGTTTCGAAATCGAACAGCAGGGAGAGGGCTTCGCGCACACGGATGTCGTCGAAGGGCGGGCGGCGCATGTTGAAGAAGTAGCCCTGGATGGCCTGGGGCATGTTGTCGGGCGGGGTGTCGGTGAGTGTTTCGCCCGTGTCGAAGGTGCCACCCGAATAGGCCGTGGCCCAGCGCTTGGCACTGTTCTCCACTCGGAAGTCGATGTCACCGGCCTTGAACGCCTCCATCATCACTTCGAGGTCACGGTAGTAGTCGTAGCGGATGGTATCGATGTTGGCAAGGCCGAGCGTGACGTTCAGTTCCTTGCCCCAGTAGTTCGGGTCGCGCTGATAGGTGATCGAGCGTCCCGCCTTCACGTTGCTGACATAGTAGGCGCCGCTCGACGGTTCGGGTTGGAGAAAGGTTCTGCTGATGTCGCGGTCCTTCCAGTATTCGACGGAAGTGGGGGAGAGCCCGGCAACCTTCATGAGGGGTTTCATGTTGTCACGGGTGCTGAAACTGAACTTCAGTCGATGCGGGTCGAGCACTTCCACCGATTCGACTTCCTCGTAGAAGGATTTCAGGAAAGGGCGGCCGTGCTCGCGAATCGCCTTGAAGGTGAATTCGAAATCGGCGGCGGTGATCGGCGTGCCGTTGTTGAAATGTGCCTCGGGACGCAGGTTGAAGATGATCCAGCTCTTGTCTTCGGGGTATTCGACCGATTCGGCCAGCAGCCCGTAGGCGACGGCAAGCTCATCCGCCGAACCCACCATGAGCGTGTCATCGACCTGGCCGAGGGAGAGTGGCCACTGGCCCTTGAGAATGAAGGTGTTCAGGCTGTCGAAGGAGCCGAAGGCGCCGAGCACCACCTTGCCGCCTTGTGGCGCATCGGGGTTCACGTAGGGCCAGTGCGGCATGTCCTCCGTGTAGAGCGGTTCGCCGAATTCGGCCATCGACCAGCTTCTGGTGATGTTTTCATCCTGCGCCAGCGCCTCCTCCGCGGCGAGAGAGGTGGACACGATCAGCAGGATGCCGACAAGCGATTGACGCAGGACGCGGGTAATGAACATGGCTGCTCTCTCGTAGTGGCGAAGGTAACGCTATCATGGACAGTTCCACGGATGCGATGTTTCGCACTCGCGCGGTAGCCCGTTCTGCAACCGAATCCACTCGTCATCATGCCTTCAGACATCGTTCCCATGCCAACCCGGCCTGATTCAAGCCACAGTGCCGGCCTTGACCACCTGCACGCCGCTCGCGGCAGGGCCATTTGCGGCAACATCCGCCGCGCGGCGGCAGGGCTTGCCGCCACGGCAGCAGTCTTGCTGTCACTCGCCGTCATGCCGGCGCAGGCCGTCGAACCCGACAGCCCCTGGGAGGAGGTGCTGGAGGAGGCGAAGGGCCAGACACTGTATTTCCATGCCTGGGGTGGAAGCGAGCCCATCAACGACTACATCGCGTGGGTGGGTGAGGAACTGGAGTCGCGCTACGAGATCACGCTCGAGCACGTGCCGGTGGCCGACATCAGCGAAGTGGTCGGCCAGCTCGAAGCCGCCGGTGCCGTCGGGCGCGACGAAGACGGGTCGGTGGATCTCATGTGGGTGAACGGCGAGAACTTCGCTGCGCTCAAGCGCAGCAAGCTATTGTTCGGCGCCTTTGCCGACAATCTGCCGAACGCCGCACTTCTCCAGGACGATGAATCCCTGCGCATGGATTTCTCGGTACCGGTGGAAGGGCTCGAGTCGCCCTGGGGTGGTGCGCAACTCGTGTTCATCCACGACGCCGAGACCTTGCCGGAGCCGCCGAAAAGTGCTGCGGCGCTGCTCGAGTTCGTCAGGGATGGCGGACGTTTCGACTACCCGGCACCACCGGCCTTCCACGGCACCACCTTGTTGAAGCAGTTGCTGCATGAACTCGCCGCAGACACGCAGCCCCTGTCGGCGCCGGTCGAAGAGGCCGATTTCGAGGCCGTGACCGCACCTCTCTGGTCCTATCTCGATGAACTCAATCCACTGCTGCGCGGCAAGGGCAAGGTCTGGCCGCAAAGTGGCGAGGCAACACGGCAGCTTCTCGACGACGGCGAAGTCGACATCGCCCTGTCGTTCAACCCGAACGAAGCGAGTTCGGCCGTGGCCAGAGGCCTGCTGCCCGATACCGTGCGCACCTACGTTTTCGACGGCGGCACCATCGGCAACACGCATTACGTGACGATTCCCCGCAATGCCAGTGCCAGGGCGGCGGCAATGGTGGCGGCGAACTTCCTGATTTCGCCCGAGGCTCAGGCCCGCAAGGCCGATCCCGCGTTCTGGGGCGACCCCACGGTGCTGGACGTGTCGGCGCTCGACGATGCGGACAAGGCGCTGTTCGACAAGATCGACCCGGGCGTGTGGGCGCTGCCGATCGGCAGCGGCAGCATGCTGCCCGAACCGCACGCCTCCTGGACCGAGGCACTGGAAAAGGCGTGGCAGAAGCGCTACGGCAGTTGAATGCCGGCGCTGAACCAGCCTGGGTGGCGCCTGCGTCCAGAGCGCCTGTGTCCGGAATGAACTGATGCCGGCCGTTCTCGTCACGGCACTGTTTTCATTGCCTGTTCTCCTGGGTCTTGCTGGCGCGGTACTGCCGGCATTCGGGCTGATGCCCGTACTCGCTCCCGGTAACGGGTTTGCGTCGCTTTTGGCCGAGCCGACCTTGGCGGCATCGCTCCGGTTCACCGTGCAGACCGGAGTTCTGGCCACGGTCTGCGCCTTCCTGATGACCCTGATTGCACTGGTGTCTCTTTCGGGCACGCGGCTCTGGCGTGCCGTGCAGGCGCTGTTGCCGCCGCTGCTGGCGGTGCCGCACGCGGCGCTTGCCGTCGGGCTGGTGTTCCTGATCGCCCCGAGTGGCTTTCTGGTGCGGCTGGTGTCTCCGGAGCTGAGCGGCTGGGAGCGGCCACCGACGCTCTGGCTGGTGCCGGATGCGGGTGGCTGGACGCTGATACTCGGGCTGGTGCTGAAGGAGTTTCCGTTCCTGCTGCTGGTGTCCATCGGACAGCTGGCAACCATCGATGCCGATGCGGCGTTGCGCATCGGGCGAAGCCTCGGCTATTCCCCGGCGCGCTGCTGGTCGAGACTCATCCTGCCTCAGCTCTATCCGCGTATTCGCCTCGCACTGCTCGTGGTGCTCGGGTTCAACCTCAGCGTGGTCGACATGGCGCTGATTCTCGGACCCGGCAGTCCGCCGAGCCTCTCGGTGCTCGTCCTGCAACTGTTGCAGGAACCCGGTTCGCGGGCCGCAGCCTCGGCCGGTGCACTGGTCCTGCTCGCGTTGACGCTGCTGTCCTATCTTGCGGTGCTCGGGCTCGAACTTCCGGTGGCACGTGTGGCGCGCTGGCGGCGGCAGGACGGACAGCGCGGGCAGGGCAGTCGAATACGGCGTTCGGGTGGCAGAGTCATGGTGATGGCGAGCATCGCGCTGGCCCTCGGGGGCTTGCTGCTGCTGCCGCTCTGGAGCGTGGCGCAACGCTGGCGCTTTCCCGATATGCTGCCGTCGAGCTACACGCTCAGGGAGTTCCGGGATGCCTCACTTTTCACCAGTGCCGAAAACACGCTGATTCTGGCGCTGCTGGTGATGGTGCTTGCTCTCGTGGCAGCCATGAGCTGCCTCGAAGCGGAACGCCGCTCGCGCTTCCACGTGCCCGACATCTTCTGGTATCTGCCGCTGTTGATTCCGCAGGCCAGCCTGCTTTTCGGCTGGCAGGCAGCCCTGCTCTGGACGGGCAGTGACGAGCGGTTTCCGGCGGTGGTGCATGCACACTGGATGTATGCTCTGTCCTATGTGTTTCTGCTGCTGGCCGTCGCGTGGCGCGCACAGGACGACAACTGGGAACTCGCTGCCAATTCGCTCGGCGCGGGTTACTGGCGCACGCTCTGGCGCGTGCGCCTGCCGTTGCTGGCAGCCCCGCTGGCGCAGGCGGCGGCAGTTGCCGTTGCCGTCAGCGTGGCGCAGTACCTGCCGACGCTGCTGCTGGGTGCCGGGCGTTACCCGACACTCACGACCGATCTGGTCACGAGTTTCGGCGGGCTCAACCGCCGTGTCATTGCAGGCCTGGCCCTTCTTCAGAGCCTGTTGCCATTGCTCGCCTTTTCGTTGGCGCTGGCCTTGCCCCGGCGATGGCTGCCTGCGGATGCCGGCACGAGTGCCGGACAGGTCGTGCGGGCATGACCCGCAGGCCTGCATCCCCCAGGCGAGGCACGTGGTCCGACGAAACACGGTGCCACGGTGCATTGCAGGTCGCGTCGCTGACGGTCGATCTGCCCCATGGCCAGCGGCTGCTCGGCCCTCTGCAGTTCGAGGTGGCTCCGGGTGAGGTGCTGGTTCTGAGGGGGGCCAGCGGCAGCGGCAAGTCCACGATACTCAACTGGCTTGCGGGTGCAAGAGCCCCCGCCTTGCAGATATCGGGCAGTGCGTGGCTGGGTGAACGCCGCATCGACCACCTGCCCGCCGAGAAGCGACACCTCGGACTCATGCTGCAGCAGGACTATCTGTTCCCGCACATGAGCGTTGGTGACAATCTGCTTTTCGGTCTGCGTGGCGGAACTCGCCGGGAGCGCCGGCAGCGCGTGAGCGATGCACTCGCCGCGGCCGGTCTCGACGGCATGGCCTCGCGTACCCCGGCAAGCCTCAGCGGCGGGCAGCGCTCGCGCGCCAGTCTCCTGCGTACCCTGTTGTCGTCACCCGGAGCATTGCTGCTCGACGAACCCTTCTCGAGCCTGGACCGTGACAGACGTGCGCAGGTTCGTGAGCTGGTGTGGTGTTCGGCGGCGCATCTGCCGGTACTGCTCGTGACGCATGATGTCGAAGACATTCCGTCCCACGCTCGTGTCGTCGATCTGTCGAACCCCACCGATACCTGAGGAGTGGCTGCTGCATGCTTGATCGACACATCGTGCCGCGTCTCCGCCAGCCACTGGCGCGACTGGCGATGCGGGCCGAGGCACGGGGGATCACCGCGAACCAGATCACCATGGCGGGTTTTCTCGTCGGCATGCTCAGCGTGCCCGCGATCGCCTTCGGGATGTCACTGCCTGCGTTGCTGCTGCTGGCCCTCAACCGCCTTGCTGACGGCATCGACGGTGAACTCGCGCGTCGTCAGGGCGCGACCGATGCCGGGGCCTTTCTCGACATCACGCTGGACTTCATCTTCTACGCGGCCTTCCCGCTCGGTTTCGCCTTCATGAACCCCGCCGCGAACGCGCTGCCGGCCGCTGTCCTCGTGGCGAGTTTCATGGGTACCGGTGCAAGCTTTCTCGCCTTTGCACTGAAGGCGGAACAAAGGGGTATCGAACATCCCGATTTCGGCTACAAGGGCTTCTATTACCTCGATGGACTCGCCGAAGGCAGCGAGACCATCCTCTGCTTTGCGCTCATGTGCCTTTTCCCCGCCGCCTTCGCGTGGCTGGCGTGGGGCTTTGCGGCTATTTGTGTGCTCACGGCGATCAATCGTCTGGTGGGTGGTTTTCGCGCCTTGCGGTGATGCTGCAGTCGAATGGTGGATACGACGATATCCGATCGGATATGATAAGCTGTATTCATGAACACGATTCGACAGCTTCGTCGGGCGACAGGACTGTCGCAGGCGGATTTTGCTGCCAGCGTGGGCACGTCTCAACCCACCATTGCGGCCTACGAGTCGGGCAGCAAGTCACCGACGCTGCGTACCGTCGAGCGCATGGCGGCGGCGCTTGATCTCGACATCGAAACGAAGGTCGTACCGGCCCTTACCCGTGAGGACCGGCGCAGCCTTGCCATGCATCGTGAGGTCGCCCGGCGGCTGGAGGAAGCGCCGGAGATTGCCCTGGTTCGTGCGCGTCGGAATCTGGAGAAGTGGCAGCGGCTTGATGCAGGTGGTGATGCGCTCCGGAAACGATGGGCCTTGTGGATCGAACTGCCGGTGACCGAACTGGTCATGCTGATGCTCGACCCCGGACCGCTCGCGCGCGAGATGCGTCAGGTGTCGCCCTTCGCGGGGTTGTTGAGTGCGGCAGAACGCACAGCAGTCCTGCGAGCGTTTCAGCAGGTCAATCCTCCGGCAGGCGCTCCAGCGTTCCGCCCAGGTCGCGGGCAATCAGCAGATAGACCGAGGGAATGACGAACAGCGTGAACAGCGTGCCGATGGTCATGCCGCCCACGAGCACGAGGCCGATCGAGTTTCGTGCCTCGGCACCGGCACCGGTCACCAGGACCAGCGGGAAGTGACCGGCAACGGTGGCCACGGTGGTCATGAGAATCGGTCGAAAACGCGTATGGGCAGCTTCCCGGATGGCCGCGAATTTCGCCAGTCCCTGTTCCTGAAGCTGGCGCGCGAATTCCACCATGAGGATGCCGTTCTTCGACACGAGGCCCACCAGCGTCACGAAACCGACTTGCGAGTAGATGTTCAGGGTCGTGGTGAAGCCGTTGGTCCAGTAGGGCATTTCCGGGTTGGGCATCTTCAGGAAGGTGAAGATGAGCGCACCGAACATCGCGAGTGGTACCGAGCCCGCAAGGATCACGAAGGGATCGCGAAAGCTGTTGAACTGTGCTGCAAGCGTGAGGTAGATCAGCAGCACCGCCAGCGTGAACGCCGGCAGGAACTTGTTGCCTTCGAGTCGAAGCTGGCGTGATTCGCCGGTGTAGTCGAGACTGTAGTTCGACGGCAGCACCTCGGCGGCGGTTTGCTCGAGGAACCCCAGCGCCTGGTCCAGTGTCTGTGACGACACGCCACTGATCTTCACGGCGTTCAGTTGCTGAAAGCGATTCAGCGAACGGGGAACCGTGTCGTATTCGACGGATGCGATCGAACTCAACTGCACGAGCTGGCCGTCGGGTCCACTCACGTAGATGTTCCGCAGCTGTTCCGGATTCAGGCGCTCGGCGCGGAGTACCTGGGGAATCACCTTGTAGCTCCGGCCATCGATGTCGAAGCGGTTGACGGGGTTGCCACCGAGCATGGTGCCGACATCGGCGCCGACCTGCTGCATCGAAAGACCCATGTCGGCGATACGTTCACGGTCGAGTACGAGTTCGGCCTGGCTCTGGTCGATCCGGGTATCGAGGATCGGTGGAAACACGAACACGCCCGATTGCATGGCGCGCTCCACGATCTCGTTCGCGAAACCCAGTATTTCGTCGGGTTCGGCGGTGGAGGCGATCACGAACTCCACCGGGAAGCTGCCGCCACCGGGCAGGGCGGGCGGCGTCACCGGGATCATGTTGATGCCGGCAACCTGACCGAACTTCATGGCCGCTTCGGGCTTGATCTCGAACACGGTGCGTTTGCGCTCGCCCCAGGGTTCCAGCACCATGCCGCCGAAGCCGCCGTCGGTCATGATGAGCTGGAAGGTGAACTCGGTTTCCTCGACGCTCTGCATGGCCGCGCGTGCGTCGGCGGCGAACAGCGAGGCGTTCTCGATGCTGGCGTTGCCGGGTCCGTCGACGATGCCGAAGATGACGCTCTGATCTTCGGTGGGGGCGAGTTCCTTCGGAGACCACATGAACATCGGAATGCACAGGGCGCTCAGTACGAACCAGACCAGGTAGACCGCGGGACGGGCGCCGAGCGTGCCGTCGAGCAGACGCATGTAGCCGTCGCGCACACGGCCGAAGACCCGATTGACACGACCGGCAAAGCCGCGTTCGGATTCGCCCTCACGCAGAAGCGCGGCCGACATCATCGGCGAGAGCGTGACGGCAACGATGCCCGAGATGGTCACGGCGCCGGCCAGCGTGAAGGCGAACTCGCGGAAGAGCGAACCCGTCAGGCCACCTTGCAGGCCGATGGGCAGATATACCGCCACGAGGGTTGCCGTCATGGCGATGAGCGGTCCGAGGAGTTCCCGCGCACCCTTGATGGCGGCATCGTGTCGGCTCATGCCTTCGCTGATGTGTCGTTCGACGTTCTCGACCACCACGATGGCATCGTCCACCACAAGGCCTACCGACAGCACGATGGCGAGCAGCGTCAGCAGGTTGGTGCTGAAGCCGAGAACCTGCATCACGAAGATCGCGCCGATCAGTGAAATCGGAATGGCGACGATCGGCACGATCACCGAGCGCCAGGAGCCAAGAAACAGGAAGATCACGCACATCACGATGAGCAGCGTTTCGGCCAGGGTCTTGATGACCTCGAAGATCGAGTCGTGGATGTATTCGCTGGCGTCGTAACCGATGGCCACTTCCATGCCGCGTGGCAGTGTCTTGCGCATCTCGTCCAGTTCGTCACGCACGTCTGCAAGCACGCTCAGCACATTGGCGTTGGGCAGTGGCCAGATGCCCATGAAGATCGAATCGTCACCGTTGTAGTTGACCTGCATGTCGTAGTTGTCGGCACCGAGTTCGACATCGGCAATGTCGCCGATGCGGATCATGGCTTCATCGCTGCTTCTGACGACGAGATCCTTGAATTCCTCGACGGTGCCGATATCGGTATTGGTGGCGAGGTTGACCTCCGTCAGTGCTCCCTTGGTCTTGCCGAGTGCCGCAAGGTAGTTGTTGGCCGCGAGCGCACTTCTCACTTCGCTCGGGCTGATGACATGGGCTGCCATGCGTCTGGCGTCGAGCCAGATGCGCATCGAGAAATTGCGGGCGCCGAGGATGTCGGCGCGTTGCACACCTTCGAGTGCCGCGAGACGCGGTTGCACCACGCGCGCGAGAAAGTCGGTGACCTGATTCGGCGCGAGAATGTCGGAAGTGAAGCTGATGTAGGCCGAGGCGAAGGAACTGTCGGTGGATTCGACGTTGATCTCGGGTACTTCGGCTTCGGGCGGCAGGTCGCTCCGCACCTGGTTCACCTTGGAGGTGATTTCGGAAAGCGCGCGGATGGGGTCGTAGTTGAGTTCGAGCTGCACGGTGACCGTGGACACGCTCTGGCGGCTCGATGAGGACACGTAGTCGACGCCGTCAGCCCCCGAGACGGCACGCTCGATGGGCGTGGTAATGAAGCCCCGTACCAGATCGGCGCTGGCACCGACATAGACGGTGGTGATGGTGACGGCGGCGTTGTCGCTCCGTGGATACTGCCGCACGCTGATCGAAGCGATGGCCTGAATGCCTGCGACGAGAATCAGGATGCTGACCACGATGGCCAGCACGGGGCGTTTCACGAAGATGTCGGTAAAGTGCATCGCTGGTGATTCGCCGTGAGTTGCTGTCGGTTGTAGCTGTGGTGGCCGAAGAAGCGCCGGAGCCCCGGAGCGGCCCGACTGTGCATGTGAGGTGTCAGCCGTTGTCCGGTGTCGGGTTCATGGTCGCCTTGCTGCCGGTTTCGACGATCGTCACCGGTGCGCCGTTCTGCAACTTGAAGACGCCGTCATTGGCGATGATCTGTCCGGCGCTGACACCCGCGTTGACTTCCACGAAATCGCCGCGGCGTTCGCCGAGCTGCACGAACTGCTGGCGCGCCAGCAGTCCGTCATTGCCCTTCGAGGGCGCCATTTCGTCGGCGGATGCGTCCGCGGTATTCCCGGTGCCGCCGGAGACCTTGTCGGCCCCTGGTTCATCTCCGCGCCCGTCCGCTGCTTCGTCGCTGCTCTCGTCGCCGGCCGCACCCTCGGCATCTGCCCGTTCGAGCACGAATACCGAATCGCCGAAGGTGGCGAAATTCACCGCGGTCTGCGGAATCATCAGCACGTCGCGGGTGTCCGGCAGCACCACTTCCACGGATGCATACATGCCGGGCAACAGCTTCTCGGCATTCTCGACGCCGCTGTCGAGCGTGGCCTGTATGCGCACGGTGCGGGTGGCCGTGCTGACCTCGGTGTTGATGGCAGTGATCGAGCCGGTGAATACCGTGCCGGGAACGACGTCATTGGTGACACGCACGGGCAAGCCGTTGGTGACCCTGGCAAGTGCTGCCTGGGGCAGGGAGAAGTTCACACGCATCGAATCGACCGATTGCAGCGACACGATGGGTACTCCCGGTGAGAGATCCTGGCCGATATCGACCAGCCTCAGGCCGAGCCTGCCGCCGAAGGGTGCAAGGATCTGTTTCTTGTCGAGGGTGGCCGTGATGTCGTTGAAACGGGCCTGGGCAGCGGATTTCTGCGAGCGGGCGGTATCGTACTCGGCACGCGATACCACGCCACTGCGGAAGAGGCGTGATACGCGATCGAGATTCTGCTCGGCCAGCTGGAGTTCCGAGGCGGCGGCATCGAGCTGTGCTGTTTCCGAACTCGTTTCCTGTTCGAGCAGCAGGGTGCCTGCCTGCACGGTTTCGCCGCCGTCGAAAAGCAGCCGCGTCACGCGGCCGGTGTAGTCGGCCGTGATGGTGACGCCCTGCGCCGCTTCGAGCGTGCCGACGGCACTGAGGGTTTCTTCCCAGCGTGCGGATTCCACCTTGGTGGCGGTGACGGCAGTCGGCGGTGTCGCCGCCTGCCCCGCCTGCACCAGGGCGACGATCTGCAGGGTCTTGATGCCGGCGAGCACCGCGAACAGCAGCACCAGGCCGCAGATGGTCAAGAGGAAACGCGCAATCATGTTCGTTCTCCTTTGCCCGGAAGGTGCCGTGCCCGGTGCGGCAGGCTTGACGGTTTACTTGTCGATGCCGCCCATGCAGAGGTACTTGATTTCGGTGTAGTCGTCGAGGCCGTACTTCGAGCCTTCACGCCCCTGACCCGATTCCTTGACACCACCGAAGGGCGCGGCAGCGTTGCTGATGATGCCCTCGTTGATGCCGACGATGCCGTACTCGAGACCCTCGGCAACGCGCCAGATGCGGCCGATGTCGCGTGCGTAGAAGTAGGAGGCCAGACCGAAGGGCGTGTCGTTGGCAAGCCTGATGATTTCCTCTTCGCTGTCAAAGCGGTAGAGCATGGCCACCGGTCCGAAGATCTCCTCGTTGTGGATACGCATCTCGCTGTTGCCACCGGTCATGACGGTGGGGGCGATGAAGAGCTCGCCGGCATCATGTCGCGCGCCGCCACTGAGCACTTCGGCGCCCGCTGCGCGGCTGTCGTCGATGAGGCCCATGACGAAGTCGACCGCCTTGTCGTCGATCAGGGGCCCGACCTCCGTGCCTTCTTCGAGGCCGTTGCCCACCTTCATGTCACTGGCGCGCGCCGCGAGACGCCTGGCGAATTCGTCATAGACGCCGGACTGAACGTAGATGCGGTTGGCGCAGACGCAGGTCTGGCCGGCATTGCGAAACTTGCAGATGATGGCGCCTTCGACAGCGGCATCGAGGTCGGCGTCATCGAAGACGATGAAGGGGGCGTTGCCACCGAGTTCCATCGACGTGCGCTTGACGGTGTCGGCACAGGCCTTGAGGAGTTCCTTGCCGACTTCGGTGGAACCGGTGAAGCTGACCTTGCGGATGGCCGGGTGGGTCGTCAGCACATCGCCGATCTCGGCCGTCTTGCCCGTGACGATGTTGACGACGCCGGCAGGAATGCCGGCCTCGATGGCGAGCTGACCGACGGCAAGTGCCGACAGCGGGGTTGCCGTCGCCGGCTTGCACACCACCGTGCATCCCGCGGCGAGGGCAGGGGCGATCTTTCTGGTCAGCATCGCATTGGGAAAATTCCAGGGAGTGATGCAGGCCACCACGCCGACAGCCTGACGGATGACGAGAACGCGCTTGTCGGGCCCCGGTGCCGGAATCACGTCACCATAGAGACGGCGCGCTTCCTCAGCGAACCATTTCAGGTAGCTTGCGCCGTAGGCGATCTCGCCACGCGCTTCACCGAGGGGTTTGCCCTGTTCCGCGGTCATCAGGCGCGCGAGATCTTCCTGGTTGGCGAGCATCAGGTCATGCCACTTCATCAGGAGTGCCGCGCGCTCGTCGGCACTGGTTTCGCGCCAGCTCGTCAGAGCTTTTTCGGCAGCCTCGACGGCACGTTGTGCTTCCGCACTGCCGGCATTGGCCATGACCCCGACCTTGCTGCCGTCGGCGGGGTTGGTCACGTCACGTGTGGAGTTGTCGTCGGCACCGGTCCAGGCGCCGTTGATGAGGCAGCCGCTTTGCAGCAGTGCCTGATTGGCGAGTTCGAAAGTCATGAGGAGTAAAAGGAGTGTGTGCTCGGGCTTTGGTGGAAAACCCATAGCTTGCCACAGCGCGCGGCTGCCGCCAAACAGGCGCCCTGAATCAGCTTACATTACATGATGGTAATGATATTATGCATCCTTCGGATGCACGTTCGAGTCCGTTTTGATTGACAAGTCACAATTCGCCGTTCCCGGCGTATTGCTTCCGGAAAAACGCGCGCGTATATTGATTCCAGAAGTGCAAGATTCATTGGAGATGTAGTAATGAATCCTTATCAGGTCATGGGCTTGATCGCAATTGGCATTCTGCTCTTTGCCAGTGTGGTCATGCTGTTGTCATACAGTGGCGTACCGGTTCTTGTTGCCTTCGGCGCCGTCTACTTCGGCGCCATGATAGCGATGCGATTGATGCAGAATCGAGCAAGATGTTCGCAGGACGGCTTTCATCGCGCGCGACGTGCGCGTTGCGCGCGCAAGCAGAGTGAATCAGACAACGTAGTTGAACTGTATGGTCGCCACGAAAGCCCCGTGGAGCAGAACCGGCTACCGCAGGCAGGTGTCGTCGGTGTCAACAGCAGTCAGATACCGATGTGATCCACCTGAGAGCGTGATGGTTATCTGCAACGGGTGTTGATCCAGCAACGGTCGGTCGCCGGTCGCCGCGAACAGGGTGGTTTCCATCGAGCGCGGCCGCAGCGGGGTGGTTCGTTGTCGGCGAACTCCGTTGTTCGCTTTCTCGCTGCGCCTGTCGGCCGGCAGCGAGCGCGCTAACTGCTTGATGAGCCGTGTTGGTCGGTTTGCCCTCGATGCTGCGCGATATCTCATCCAGACTGCGCTTCGCGCGCATCTGCTTTTCGTGCAGTATCAGCTGCCCGGCCAGTTGACTCACCCTGTTCGTGTGCACGCTGCTTTTCCTTGTCCAGCGCGCTGATGAGGCTGCTGATGGTGGTTTGACGATCGGCCAGGGTCGCCTTGAGTTCCTTCAGTTCTTCTTCGAGTTGCGCTCTGACCTGCACCGACTGACGTGCAAGCGTCATCGACTTGTTGGCAGTGGCCAGTGCTCTGGCGCGGGCTTCGGTGCCTTTTCTCAGTTTACGGGAGGCCTGGGCGAGTTGCTGTTTGAGATCGACGATTGTTTCTTCCGCCGCGATGCGTTGCTTGCGTTCCTTTTCGGCGTTGCTGTTGGCGCTGGCAACTTCGCGGATGCGCGACTCGAGTTGTTGCTCGAATTCGATCAGCGTATCGGCGCGTGCTGATTCGTGATCCCGCGTCTCGCTCGCGAGTACCGACAGTGCCTTGCGTGTCACCCTGAGGTGCATTTCGGTCTGTTCGCGCAGGCTGCGTTCATTGCCGAGGCTGACGCCAAGGGTGTCGAGTTCGGCGCGTAGCTCACGGCACTGCGATTCGAGCACTCCGATCGAAGCCAGTGCTTCGTCATGAGTCGTATCGTCTTCTGCATCGACAGAGGGGCCGGATGATGTATTGACCGATATGTCGTGACAGGCATCCTTGCCGCCAAAGACGGAGAGGTCGATGTCTTCGTCACCAACGGCCGCCAGTCGCTCTGTTTCTTCGTCGTCGAAATCGGGCCAGAACTGCCTGCTGACAATGTCGAGTACCGCTTCGGGCGTATCGGATTCGGAATCTGCCGCGTCATGGATGTAGCCGGTAATCGAAACATGTCCCTCGGGCGCCGGCAGTGCAGGCGTTGTTTCGTCTTCCACCGGAATGTAGCCGAAGTCCAGGACCTCTTCATTCTCGATGCTGACGACACGAAGATAGGCTGTGTACAAGACGATGCCACTCACCATTACCGAGGCTGCAAGGAACCCCGTGGGCAACAGCAGCTTCGGCAGCATCTCGATCGGCAAGTCGTAGGCAGCGTGCAGCAGCATCGCCATTGACGAGGCAGTCAGAAGTCCTGTCCAGCAGCCGAAGAACCAGTTTGGTCGATCGAGACGGTTTTCCGGGCGATGGAAGGGATTCAGGCTCCCTGCAATACCGACGTACAGCGTATACCCGAGCAGAACAGGCAGGCAGTACTTGAAGACAAGCATGCTGAGCGAGTCATCCATTTGAGTAATCTCGGTGGGTGATAACGAGATCTACCTAGCAAGTTCAGTGCCTTTTTCGAGAAATCGTTCGCATTTTGTCACTCATGCATTTTCATGCAGATACCCGGTCTGTCGCGTTACACTTCGTTCAACGGGTGTCGGGATCGAGGTTCTCATGGGTGACGAAGTGCATTTGGCTGTGTCGGCAGTCGTCGGGTTTGCTCTGCTTGCGGTACCGCCCGTTGTTTCTTCAAAGCTGGACAGTGCCTCGGAAAGTCTCGAGCGCACGAGCTTTCTCGATTGGAGTGGCGAGCGACTGCAGAACAGTCTGCCGGATGGTTCCACCCTCACGCGCTATACGGCCGTCACGACCGAGGCCGATGTCGAGGGCACCGAACTGGCCGTGGAGTTTTCACCACGCTTCGGTTGCAGCCCGCACGTACGCATGCGTTTCGACAGCAATGCTTCTCGGTTCGCTGCAATCACGAACCTGAGCTCCGACGAATTGAACTGGCAGATCGGTCACGAGTACTTTCGCTATCCCGTGGTCGCCGACACAGAAGGGGACAACGTGGTGCTGCATCTCGTTGCCGTCAGAAGTGACAGGGAAGCACTGGTGACGGCGCTGGCCGGCGGCTCGCGTGTCAGCCTGAGTCTGCCGGGGCGCGGGGTCGAGTTTTCACTGCTGGGGTCGCGCAGGACGCTGGTTGCCACACGCGCCCACTGTCTGCGTCACGAACCGCTGCCCTTCGATGAGCCCCGACGACGGGTCGAGATGGCCGCCGACAACGGCTGAACTCGAATCGTGGATCGTGAGCGGCCTTCTGCTACAGATCCCTGCTGTCCGGGCCGAATTCCATCAGACGCTCCTTCCAGCGGTGTGTATTCACCGCGTCACCTTTCTCGAGCAGGGAAGCGGCGGTTGCCATTGCCTCGTACTGGCGGTGCAGGCGCTTGTAGTGTTCCCCGACAACGGGATCCGTCAGTACCGCTTCGGCATCGTTGAGGCTCTGCGCGTCGCAGGTGCTGTTTCCGGTACTGATAATGGCATCCTGCAGTGTGTCGATGCTGTCGGGGAAACGCTCCAGTCCGAGCCGGTCCAGATAGTTCTTCATGCGATGCTCCCGGCAAGGTAATCAAAGGATTCGCGGTAGCGTTTTGACTGCACTTCGGCGAGTGTTCGTTCGTGCTCCCCGAGAGAGAGGAAATTGCTGCTGTTGCAGCGAGACATCGCACGAATGGTCACCGCTTCAAGAACCTCGATCGGCAGATCGCCCTCGAGTTCGAGTCCGAGTCGCGCGCGGTGTGTGAGTTCATCGTCGGCACTGCTGAGCGCGCGATGATCCCAACGCAACAGTTGCTCGGCATTCTGCCGCTGCCACCAGCGCGGCTTGTCGGTTCGCGGCAAAGCCGGCATCGGCTGTTCGTAGAGTTCGAAGTAGCGTTGTTCGAGCCATTTGTCGCCCTGGCCGAATACATCGGTGAGGAAGCGAAACAGGGTGTTCTGAGTGGGTGTGAGCGACATGTCGGCCACGAGAAGTGCCAGCAGCAGCTCGATGATCTCTCGTCGTTGCTGTGGAGTGGCGTGACTCTGTATCCAATCAATGCAATCCATGAACGCCGCGGGATCATACTGCAGTACCCAGAGCTTGATCTGATCGTGCTCGTCGAGGGTGTCGGCCTGAGCGAGACGCTGGCGAAGGTCTTCGGGGTAGCGATCATCGGCGTAGGCCAGCCAGTAGATCAGAAATTCGATGGCAAACGACAAGGATTCCCGAGATTCTCGACCCGGTAGCAAGGCACCGAAGTCCGAGCGGTGCGCAAAGGGCTCTGCCGAAGGCGTCGCGTGTTCAGGACCGTCGGTTGCAGTGTCCGTCGTGACTGGCTCGGCATCTGTCAATGCGTTCTCATCGGTCTCGGTCTCGGTCTCGGTCTCGGTCGCGGTCTCTTCGTCGTCCGAACCACTGATCGCATCGATGTGATCGAGGTAGGTATCCTCCAACTCGTGGTAAGTACCGTCGTGCTCGTGCTCGTGCTCGTGCTCGTGCTCGTGCTCGTGCTCGTGCTCGTGCTCCGGCTCCGGCTCCGGCTCCGGCTCCGGCTTGGCGGTGACGATGGTGTCTCGGTCGTCGAAAAGCTCGTCGAGCTGGTCGGTCAGGTTGGAATAGCTTTCCGAGTAGGACGAGTCGTCGAATTTCGCACCATTGGCAGATTCTCCGAATGCCTGACCTCGTGTCGGAGCGATGGATGTCGGTTCGAAGTCTCTGAAGTCGCCGAGCACGTCATCGTTGAATTCGGCATCGTATCGATTGTCTGCCGGCAGCAAATTGGCAACGGTACTTTCGGACCGACGCCTTCGCAGTAGCCACCACAGCACGACCAGCAGGGCCAGCGGCAGTGCAGCGTAGAGAAACAGACGGCTGGTTGGATCCAGCATCGTGAGACTGTCTTGCAGGTTCTGCCAGACCTTGCTGATCACGTTGCCGTCTGTTTCGGCCGCAGTGTTGTACGCTGCCTCTTCCGCTGTCAGGTCAGCCTCTGTTGTAGCTGGATCGCTGGAAAGCGCGGCATCGGTGCCGATGTTGTCGGCAACAGGCACGCTCTCATCTACGGCGGTATCTACCGGAACGACAGGTTTGGTTTCGCTGTCGGACAATGGAAGGTCGGTCGGTGCCCCGCTGGTTTCAGTATCGCCCGACGTAGCCATGGACGGTTCGGATTCCGTTCCCGCCAGCGCTACCTGTGATGAGTTGTTCTCGCCGGATGGGATCGCGCTGGCTGGTTGTGTTGCAGTGGTCGTCTGGGTGTCAATAGGTTCCTGGGTACTGTCTGCTGCCGGAGCGTTGCCTGTTGCAACGGTATCCGTTGCCATGTCGTTCGGGTTGGTGTCGCTCAGATCGGTGTCGCTCAGATCGGTGTCGCTCAGGCTGGTGTTACTCAGGTCGGTGTCGCTCAGATCGGTGTCGCTCAGATCGGTGTCGCTCAGATCGGTGTCGCTCAGATCGGTGTCGCTCAGATCGGTGTCGCTCAGATCGGTGTCACTCAGGCGGGTCTCACTCGAACTGGTGTCGCTCGGACTGGCCTCACTCGGCTTGGTGTCAGTCGGGCTGACGTCACTTGCGCTGGCATTGTTCGGGCTCGTGCTGGTGGCATCGCTGGCAAGGTTTGCATCGCCGTCCAGTGAGACCAGAACGCTGTTGAGGCAGGAGCGGTAGGCACTGGCACTGGCGCTCTGTTCGCTGCAACGCTGTTTGAGGGCGTTGCGTTCGACAGTATCGAGACCGCCCCAGTTTGGCGCCGGCATGCCGGCAAGCGAGTTGATGGCTTCGTTGACGCACTTTCGCCATGTGGCGGCAGAGGCCCCCGACTGAGAGGCGAAGCATTCGCGCTGCACGGCGAAACGTTCGTCATCGCTGAGCATGCTGTAGTCGGGGCGAGGAACTGCCAGCAGGGCTTCGGTCTGGTCTTTGATGCAGGCTGAATCACCGGTCGGGCAGGCTTGCTGCAGTGCGTAGCGATCATCGAGGTCGAGTGATTCATAGCCGGGCATGCTCGACTCGGCTGCGCTCATGCGATCACGCTGGGTGGCGATGCAATCGCGATAGGCGGCAACGCCGTCGCGGTATTGGACGGGCAGACAGATGTTGGCGATATGCTCGCGCGCGCTGTCGGACAACTCGCCGAGAAAGGTCTCCTGTGCCTGTGCCGCGCCCGGGACCAGTGGGAACAGAAGGATGATGCTGATGAATGCGCTGGATACGTGACCGATCATGACGTGCACGCGTGAGGTTGAATTTCAGTCCTGCATGATAGCGGGAAGTCATCACGCGGGCGGCGAGCTGGTTCAACTTGTGCCGAAGAGTAAGGGGAAACTGTGAACCGATGAAGTGTTTTACTTGTCAGCGACAACGCAGCGGAAACCGTGTTCTCATGCGATTCTGCGTCCCTTACGAATGTACAAAGATTCGGGTGACCAATCAAGGCAGCCCCTTGTGTATGCCTGATTAGCATGACCACTCGGTCATCCGGAACTGGTATCGATAGTCGGCAAGAGCCCAGTCATCAATGAAACTCGACAGTGATCCGGTTGGTGAACTCATCCGTCGTCTGGCGCTGCCTGCCAGCATCGGCATGGTGTTCTCGACGCTCCTCGCCGTCACCGACACCTGGTACGCCGGCATGATGTCACCGACCGCACTGGCGGCGCTGTCTCTGGCCGGTCCGCTGTACTTTCTCGTGATCACGCTCGGCATCGGCATCGGCCAGGCGACCAACGCGCTGGTGGGCAATGCGCTCGGTGGCGAGCGTCGGAATGAGGCGCGCCGATTTGCCGTGCAGGCGATGGGCTTCTCGTTCCTGGTTTCCGTCGTCGCATCGATTGCCGCCTTCATCTGGACACCCGCGATCTTCCGTCTCATGGGGGGTGAGTCGCCTTACCTCGAACCGGCCATGGTCTACATGCGTGTGGTTCTTGCCGGTACCCTGTTGTTTGCGCTCTCGTTGGTATTCAACGCGATTCTCAACACACGCGGCGACACCCACAGTTATCGGAATGCCCAGATAGGTGCTGCCATCGCCAATGCCGGCCTCGACCCGCTGTTCATGTTCGTGCTGGATCTCGGTGTTGCCGGAGTGGCAGTGGCGACCCTCTGTGTTCAGGCCGGTGCGGCTGCCTACCTGTTCCTGCGCGTCAGACAGCTCGATTTTCTCGATGACTTCTCCAGGCGCGAGCTGATACCCGACTGGCACTGCCATCGCGAAATCTTCGGGCAGAGTCTGCCGAATACCGTTTCGATGATGCTGGTGGCCATCGGCAGCATCATCATCGTGCGCTACGTGGCCTTGTTCGGCGAATCGGCCATGGCGGCCTATGGCGTGGCGCTGCGCATCGAACAGCTCATGCTGCTGCCCGTCATCGGCATCAACATCGCTTGTCTTTCCCTGACTGGCGTGAATCACGGGGCAGGGCTGCACTCCCGCGTCAGCGCAATCTGGCACGGTGGCATCGCTCACGCTGTCGTGCTCATGGCAGCGGGTGGGTGCCTTCTGCTGATCTTCGGCGGGGTGGTCATGCGCCTCTTCAGCAGCGATGCCGACGTGCAGGCGATCGGCACCACCTATCTGCATTACGAAGCCTTCATCCTGCCGGCCTATGGTCTGATCTTCGTCAGCGGATCGGTGCTGCAGGGCCTCAAACGCCCCGAACTCGCCATGTACTTCAACATCGTCAGGCAGATCATCGGGCAGCTGCTGCTGTTCTGGCTGGCCATCAGCGTGTTCGAGACGGGCATTGCCGGTATCTGGTTGTCGGCATTGATCATCAACTGGATAATGGCGGCCGTCATCGTGTGGTTCGTGCGCAGCCGTTTTCTGGGCTCCGTCCACAACGAGCGTGCCCCTGCTGTTGCCACCGAAAACACGTCGGGCAGTCACGATTCCACCCGACAAGGAGAGTTCTGATGTTCCCGGTTCACGACGACAATCCGGTCGAATCCACGCCCTGGGTGACCTTCACCATTCTCGGCACCTGCGTGGCGGTGTTCCTGTGGCAGTTCCTTTCCGACCCGATGATGCAGGAGCGCATCCTCTATGCGCTCGGGGTCACGCCCACACTGCTGTTCGGCCACCTTCGGCCAGCGCCGGAAATCGACTGGATACCGAGCTGGGCGACGATGTTCTCGTCGATGTTCCTGCACGGCAGCTGGATGCACCTGATCAGCAACATGATGTATCTCTGGGTGTTCGGCAACAACGTCGAGGTGTCGATGGGGCACCTTCGCTACCTCGTCTTCTACCTTTTGACGGGCGTCGCGGCGGTCATGGCGCAGGCGCTGCCCGATACCCACTCGGAAATCCCCATGGTCGGGGCCAGCGGGGCGATATCAGGCATTCTCGGCGCGTATCTGCTTCTTCATCCGCGTGCGCAGGTGCTGATCGTGGTGCCCATCCTGTTCGTCATCAGAGCCTTTCGCGTTCCCGCGATGTACGTGCTCGGCGTCTGGTTTCTGATGCAGCTGTTCAGTACCGTGACGACGCTCGGTGCCAGTACCTCGGTGGCCTTCGGTGCCCATGTCGGGGGGTTTGTTGCGGGGATGCTGCTCGTGGGCCTGTTCAGGAAGCGAGGGGTGCCGCTCGACATTCCGTTCCTGCACTTCAATCCCTTTCAGCGGCGAAGGGGTTGAGGGGCTGACTCGAGCATGCTCACTGTCCCTGTTGCTGTCGCCGACTCCAGAAAAATGGATACTGATACAGTAGTACCAGGCTGGTACCTGTCAGAGTAACGGTGGCTACTGAACACAAAAAGCATGTCAACGTCAGCACCGCCATCGCACTTTATGTGTCGTCGGTGCTCGGTGGTGGAATACTCGTTCTGCCGGGTTTGACGGCTGCGACCGCGGGCGCAGGTGCCTTGATTGCGTGGGTCGCTGTGTCCGTCATCTGCCTGCCGATCGCCTTGATGTTCGGGCAACTGTCGTCGGTATATCCGGATGCCGGCGGGGTGAGTTCCTTCGTGCGCAAGGCATTCGGTGACACGCTCGGTGACTTGACCGGCTGGCTCTATTTCTGGGTCATACCTTTCGGACAACCCGCGGTCATGCTGTCCGGTCTCGAGTACGCGCAATACGAGTTCGGGTTGCCGAGAACTGCAACCTACGCTCTGGCGTGGGCAATACTCTTTTCGTCCTGCATGTTGAACATCGTCGGCACGCGCATGTCTGCGCGCGCCCAGTCTGCGATCACCGTCGCGATTATCGTGCTGCTGCTCGCTACGATAGTCGTCAGCCTACCCGAAATTAACGCCGAGGCATACCAGCCGCTGCTGCCACATGGATGGTCGTCCGTAGGCGCTGCCGCCGCCCTCATCATGTGGGCTTACGTGGGATGGGAAAACGTTTCTTCGATTGCCGAGGAATTTCGTGATCCCGGGCGTGATTTCGTCATCAGCATTGTCGTTTCCATGATCATCATCGGCGGACTCTACGCCGGATCGACCGCCGCTGTACTCGGCGTTGTTCCACCGGAACAGCAGGACATTCAGACCGCTCCGCTTGCCCTTGTGCTGCGGCTGACGGTCGGCTCCTGGGCGAGCTTGTTCGCCACGGTGATGGCTGTGATGATCGTGGTCGGAAGCGCGACTGCGATCATATGGGGTACGTCGTCTCTCGGCGCGTCGCTCGCCCGCTCCGGCAGCCTGCCCGGAAAGATGGCGGTTCGCAACAGCAAAGGCTCCTTTCAGTCGAGCGTACTCGTGCTGCTCACGGCATACACGATTGTTCTGTTCGTGATGTACATGGGTTGGGTGCGAATCTCGGATGCGGCCATGATCGTGGGCGGGTCGGCCGTCATTACCTATGGGCTGTGCGCCCTCGCTTATGTGCGCCTGATTCGTCCTGCGCGACTGACCTCCTGGCTGCCGCCCATCGTCACTGGACTTTTTGTGATTGCACTGCTGCCATTCTTCGGCAGGATGCTGATCGTTCAGCTGCTTATCGTGCTTGCGTATTTTGCGCTGCGGCCAGTTTTCCGGAAAGGACTGAACTCCTGACACTGGTGACATGCTGAAGGCAGGCGAAGGGCTCGATGCCGTTCGCCTTTGCCGTTTCGACAGGGTGGGTATCGCCGTCGCGAGCTATCGTATCAAATACGTGTTGATTTCTTCTGCAGTCATGTCGTGCACATCGTCGGGCTGGGCCGATCGGATGGTGAAAAAATAGAAATCTCTGGCCTTCTGATTTGAAAAGCCAATGTCTTCATAATAACGCAGGTATTTTTGATGGTCGATGTGGTCTTCGTCATACCTGATGTCCCAGGCGGAGCCATCTGGATTTCCTTCGATTCCACCTCCCCAGGAGTGAACGCCGATGGTGGGATTGGTTCCCACGGTGACGCTTTTTCCACTTGCCAGCAAATCCGTGCCTCCGGAAGCCACGACGCCATTGTCTACGAGATGTGTGTTTATGTTGTGGTTGTAAACTTCCCTTCCCAGCTCAAGAGCCGAATCCGTATTTACATCACCGCCGACATCAGAGCCGGGAACATCCACCAGGTTCAATGTCTTCAGGTTCGGGTGTCGAGCGATCAGATCATTGAATTCTTCCAGTGTTGCGTCCACAATCACTCCCCGCACCTCAGCGCTTGATCCATCGCTGCTGACCGTGAAAACGACAGGGTCCGTTTCCGTGGATGTATCCCTGTCATCATCATCACAGCCGGGAAGGCTCAGTACCAGGAACGTCACAGCCAGGATACTGGTTTTGGTTGAATTCATTAGTTCTCATTTTTTATTCATGCAGTGCTGTCAATGGCCACCGGCCGATGCCGGTGGTTTTTGATGGCGTCCGGTGGTTTGCGGTTGAGTCCGGCTTGCTCCGCCATTCGGCGGATGCTTGCTTGCTCATGCCCGGGAAGTGAGCCTGCGGAAGTGAACCTCGAAAACCGGACGGATGTCCGAGCACTTTTCGAGGGGCAGGCCGCCTTTCTGGCGGCGGGTTGTTCGAGTTGGCACAGGCTGACGGGCGGCAGTCTATCAAAGAACTGGTGATGATGTTCCATGTAGTGGAACGTGAAGTCGTCGCCGATCCTCTTGTGCTGCTGAGCAAGAACTGATTGGTGAATCAGGAGTTGCCATGCGGCCATTGGGTTCGGCACTTGTCGAACGATGGCGCGAAGGTGATTCACGGTTTTGAGAAGGAGCGCACAAGAGCGTATGTGCTTTCTTCGAGAACGGCCGTCAGAGAGACAAACGGGTGGGGTCATGTGCGAATGTGTCTGTCCGGGCTGTTCTGGTGCTTGAATCCCGAAGCAGTCTGCAACCGATCTGGCTGCAACATGGGCTCATCGCTGTCCACGGTCTTCAGGTGTAGAATACTGCATGCACACGCCCGGTGACGCCGATGCGATATGCTTTGCGGAGTCGGGCCTCAGCATTCCGGTCCCCAGTACTTTCGGAGCAGTCAGTCAGATGGCCAATGCCAATCCGTTCGAGGAGATCGCCAGAAACCTCGGCAATCTTCTGCCGCCCGGTCTCAACGAGATGAAGGAAGACGTGGAGAAGAACCTTCGCGCCGGGCTTCAGAGCACCTTCAGTAATCTCGATCTCGTGACGCGCGAGGAATTCGACGTGCAGGGTGATGTGCTGCAGCGTGCGCTCGAGACCATTCGCGCGCTCGAGGCGCGCGTGCGCGTGCTCGAGGAACAGGCAGGAGTGTCTACGCCCGAGCAGTGATCTTCACGAGGCCTTCAGGGCCTCTGAACAACGATAGCGGGAACAGGGAGGTTCCTCATGACTTACGCAACGGTGCGTTCCTGCACCATGGATGGTGTAACCGCGGTGCCCGTCACGGTTGAAGTGCATCTTGCCGGTGGCCTGCCCGGCATGAGTATCGTGGGTCTGCCGCAATCGGCGGTACGCGAAAGCCGCGAGCGCGTTCGAGCGGCGATCGAACACATTGGCCTGCGCGTGCCCCAGGCGCGCATCATCATCAACCTCGCACCTGCCGATCTGCCGAAGCAGGGTGGTCGTTTCGATCTGCCCATCGCCCTCGGGATACTCGCCGCGAGTCGTCAGTTGCCCGCATCGGCGCTCGATGAGGTGGTCGTCATCGGTGAACTCGGTCTCAGCGGGGAGCTTCGCGCGGTACGTGGTGTGCTGCCGGCCGTGAGCGGACTGAGCCGCACCGGCAAGGCGCTGCTGCTGCCGGTGGCCAATCTTCGCGAGGCCCTGCACTCGAAAGGCGCGCGAGTGCACGCCATGAGTTCACTCGACGAGGTGGTGGCGCTGCTGCTTCGCGATGGCACCCTGCCGCTCGCGAGCCACGGTACCGCTTCCGAAGGTTCGGACACTTTCGGGAAGGTCGAGGTCCTGTCGACGGACGAGAACAGATCACCGGCAGGCGAAAACGCGTCGCGGATGCACGAAGACCTGCCGCAGACCGGGCCTGATCTTGCCGAGGTCAGGGGGCAGCAGCAGGCCCGCGAGGCGCTCGAAGTGGCGGCCGCGGGTGGTCACAACCTCCTGATGTGCGGCTCACCGGGCAGTGGCAAGACGCTGCTCGCCCGTTGCCTGCCCGGCATTCTGCCGCCGCTGTCGGAAACGGAAGCCCTGGAGGTCGCGGCAATCGAATCGATCAGCCACGGTGGCTTTCGTGATGAGGCCTTCGGACGAAGACCGTTTCGCGCGCCACACCATTCGGCCTCCGTGGTGGCGCTCGTGGGTGGTGCTTCCCCACCGATGCCGGGCGAGATTTCCCTCGCGCATCGCGGGGTGCTGTTTCTCGACGAATTGCCGGAGTTCTCGCGCGCGGTTCTCGAATCCCTGCGAGAGCCGCTTGATTCGGGTGTCATCCAGCTCTCGCGCGCCGCACAGCAGGCAATCTACCCCGCGGAGTTTCAGTTGCTCGCCGCGATGAATCCCTGTCCCTGCGGTCACGCCTTCGATGACGACAGGCTCTGTCGCTGCAACGCGGATGCCGTTGCCCGATACCGGGCGCGGGTCTCCGGCCCGCTGCTCGATCGGTTCGATCTGCAGATTGCCGTGATGCGCGAAATCACGGGTATCGGCGCTCTGTTGCCATCTCGCAATCCGGATGCGGCGGAGGTCAGCGAGTCGAGTGCGACGGTGCGTCTGCGGGTGATTCAGGCAAGAAAGCGACAGTTGACGCGTCAGGGAAAGCTCAACGCCCGGCTCGAGACGGCCGAATTCGGGCAACTGCGGGTCTCGGACGAAGCGCTGGCGTTGCTTGCCGAAGCGGCAGCAGGGGCTCGATTGTCGCTGCGTGCGCAACATCGGCTTCTGCGTGTGGCAAGAACCCTGGCCGATCTCGCCGCGGACGAGGAAGTGAACTTCGCGGCCATGGCCGCGGCCATCGGGTTCCGCGCACTCGACGAGTTTCACTGACGTCCGGAAACGATGCTGTCGAAACTGCCGTGCACGCCAGGAGCGTCACAGAATCAGTGATCGCCAGGAGCGTCACAGCGTCGGTGATCGCCAGGCGTTATCATTTCGCATTCCGTTCGATCAACGAGTGCACCGGCACGTGCGTTTTGTTACCTACACACAGGATTCCCTGCCGTCGCGCGTGTCGCCGGTGGGCATGCTGATGCTGATTGCGGCCATCCTGCTCGGCAGCGGTGTGTTGCCGGCCGTGGCCATCCATTTCGAACCGACCACCGAACGCCTGTTCACCCTGCTGTGGCTGGTGATGTATCTTGGTGCCTTTCTCGGATTGATGTTCCGGCACGGCATCAACTGGATCAGCTGGCTGCTGCGCTACCGTATTCTGCTCGTGTTGCTGCTGCTCGGTACGGCGGCGTCGGTAGCCTGGTCGCTCGATGCACGGGTTTCGGCCGAACGTGTGGTGCACCTGCTCGGCACATCCATCGTGGCCTTTCATATCGGTTTTTCGATGCCGCTGTTGACCACGCTCAGGGTGCTTGCGGTGCTGCTCGGCATTGCCATTCTCGCCAGCGTCGGCACCGCGCTCGGTTACCCGGCACTCGGTCTCGAGAGCTACGAGGGCGTGCAGGTCTGGCGCGGTGTCTTCATTTCGAAGAACGATCTCGGTTTCTGGTCGGCCGCTTCCGTGCTGCTCTTCATCACGCTCAGCGAGTCGACGCGAGAACTGTTCTGGCGAGTGTTCTGCTTCGTCATGGCGGGCATCGCGGTCGGCGTGCTCATCATGAGTCAGTCGGCGACCTCGCTCATGGCGATGCTCGTGGCGGGCGCCGTGGCGCTCTATCTTTATATCTCCATCCGCTTCCAGCTCGGCTTCGTGCGCATGGTGGTGCTGGCGGTACTCATGGTGGCCATTGTCGGGCTGGCCATCGCCAACATCGATACTGCCTCGATCGTGGGTCGAACCGGTGACCTGACCGGTCGCGGGGAAGTCTGGCGGCAGACCTGGAAGCTCATTCTCGATCAACCGCTGACCGGATACGGCTATGGTGCTCTCTGGTTCCCCACCGGCGAAACGCTGCGCATTCAGGAAAGCCTCACGGACTTCAGCTGGGTTGTCTATCATGCGCACAACGGTTTTCTGCAGGTTGCCTCGGAAGTAGGTCTGCCACTGGCAATGCTGGCACTACTCTGGGTGGTGCAGCAGATGATCGAGATCTTCTACTGCCAGTACCAGCGTCAACAGGCGGGTGTGCTGTTCGTGCTCGCTTTCAGCATCGCCTTCCTGATCAGCAACTACTCGGAAGCGCGTTTCCTTATCTCGCGCGAGTTGTACTGGATACTCTTTCTTGCCTTGCCGATCAGCATGCTCAGGCAGATCAATGACACGCGGGTGCCGCAGGGCTCGATGGCGGGTGGCGCACGTTCCACCGTCATGCCGGGCCCGATGGGGCCGCCGGGTACCCGTCACGGTGCCGCGATGATGCATGGCGCGATGGCAGCAGCGCCGACGCCCAGCGCCGCCGAACTCAGGGAGCGCCCCTGGCTGGCACCGCGTCAATCGGCGCGCTTCGGCGCTCATGGCTCGTCGGCCGCGGCAAGCGATCCTGCCGGCGCAGCCGGTGCCGATGCAGTGGTGCGCAACACTCGTACCGAACAGTATTCGAAACGTTCGCCCGGTGAAGGGCGTCGTGCTGCCACTGCGCTGAAGAGAAGCAGCATTGGCTCTGCCGGTATCGGTTCCGGCATCGTCGACGATGGTTCGCAGGAACACGATGATGCGGCAGATGTCGAAGCCGAGCAGGATGTGTTCGACATGACGCACACGAGCTTCGACGACGATCGCTACGATCTCGATTTCGATCTCGACTTCGACGATGCCAGTGCCACTGATGACTGGGTCGATCCTCCCGACGAACGTGATCGCTGATGCTCGAACACGCGTATTTCGACAATGCGGCCACGACCTGGCCGAAACCTGAATGCGTCCATGGCTTTGCCGACCGCTTCTACCGCTCCCATGGGGTGAATCCGGGCCGTAGTGGCAGTCTGCTCGCGGCCGAAGCGGCCGAGATGATCGAACTCACCCGCCGGCAACTTGCGGCCTGTGTCGGGTATCACGGCAACCCGGCCCGGGTGGTGTTCACGTTCAACGGCACCGATGCCCTCAACATGGCCATCAACGGCAGCGTCAATGACGGTGACCACATCGTGGCAACACGGCTCGAGCACAATGCCGTGCGTCGGGTGCTGCATCACCTCGAACGCGACCGAGGCATCTCGGTAACCTATGTGTCGGCGTCGGACGATGGCCGTGTCGCGCCGGACCACATCGAAGCGGCGCTGCGACCCGACACGACACTGATCGTGTTCACGCATGCATCCAACGTAACAGGCCTTGTGCAGCCACTTGCCGAGATCGCACAAGTGGCACGTGCGCGAGGTGTCAGGCTCGTTGTCGATGCGGCGCAGACTGCCGGGGTGTCGAAAATCGATCTGGCGCAACTCGAGGGAGTGAGCGCACTTGCCATGCCGAGCCACAAGGGACTGCTTGGCCCGATGGGCGCGGGTGTTCTGGTGGTTGCCGAGCACGTCGAACTCGTTCCCCTGCGCGTCGGTGGCACTGGCACCGAATCCGTATCGCGGTTTCAGCCGGAAGACTATCCGCATCGGCTCGAAGCCGGCACCCTGCCGCTGCCCGCGATTGCCGGGCTGCATGCCGCGCAAGCCTGGTTGGCCGAACTCGGGGGCCGCATCGAAGGTGCCGAAGGTGTTGTCACCGAGGGGGCCGTCACCGGGTCCGGGCAACTCGGAAGACCGGTTGTCGACCAGGCCTGGCAGGTAGCTGACACTGCCGAATGGCGTTTGATCGAACCTTCGTTGCCGTTGTCGTTGCCCGATTTCGATGCGGCCGTTCACGCGCGCCGGACCCGCCGGGCAATCGAAGCGATCCACACACGAGAACTCGCACTTCTTGCACGAATCGAGGCCCGACTGCGGCAATCGCCCGCTGTCCGGCTGATCGGTGTCGACACGAACGATCGGCTTGTCGACGGCGCAGTGGAAAACGGACGTGTGGCGACCTTGAGTTTCGTGGTCGATGGCATGCTGACCTCGATGCTGGCCGACATGCTCGACGCGGATCACCATGTCATCGCGCGGGCGGGTTTGCATTGTGCACCGATGGTGCACGAGGACGCAGGCATCGATCTCGAGGAAGGTGCGATCAGGCTTTCACCGGGTGCCTTCACGAGCGAGGCCGAGATCGAACAGCTTCTTGACGCGTTCGACGCAATACTGCCCTGAGTGGGGGCGATCAGATGCGGATCTCGCCACGATCGATCAGCAGTTGTGCCTTCATGAGAGTGGCCATGGCCAGTGCATCCGTGATCCTGCCGTCGAGCACCATCTGCACGGCATCGGCCAGCGGCAGGCGCCGCAATTCGAGCAACTCGGTGTCGTCGGGTGCTGCTTCGCCGTGCAGCAGATCCTGGGCAATGAAGCTGTGAGCGACTTCGTCGGTAACGGAATTCGAGGTGTGCAGATCAAGAAGCGCCGTCCAGCGCCGTGCCACGAGTCCTGTCTCCTCGACGAGTTCGCGCTGTGCAGCGGCGAGCGGTGATTCGTTCAGCGGTGCGCCGCCTTCGGGTATTTCCCAGCTGTAGCTGTCAAGAGTGTAGCGGTGCTGGCCCACGAGCCAGGTGTGGCCATCGGCATCAATGGGCAGAATGCCGATGGCCCGGTTTCTGAAACTCACGAGACCGTAGATCCCGTGCTTGCCTGTCGGAGCCGTGACTTCCCGATGTGAAACCTCGATCCAGGGGTTTTCGTAGACTGTCCTGCTGGTGCGCGTGACCCAGCGACGGTTCATCGATTCGGAATCTTTCAACGGCGAAAGTCACATGACACTTCAGAAAGTGTCGCCAAGAACGTTGGTCCAGTAGGTGCCGTAATCGCTGCCGGCATCCTCGACGCAATCGACGGCGACTTCGGTGAAATCCGGATTCATCAGGTTGCGGCAGTGCCCCGCACTGGCGAGCCAACCATCGACTGCTTCCTTGGCCGACCGTTGGCCAGCAGCGATGTTCTCGCCCACAGTGCGCCAGACATACCCACTTTGCGTCGCACGATCAGCAACCGACAAACCATCGGAACCGATATGGTTGAAGAAGTTGTGCGTCGCCATGTCGAGTGAATGTTCGCGGGCTGCCTGCATCAGTTGCATGTTCCAGGTCAGAGGTGTGGTAGCAGCGTGGAACTCTCCGCCACAGGAACGTCCCTCGGCGCGGGCTTCGTTGATCAGCTGCAACATGCGCTGTTTCATCATGGAATCGTCCGCCGAGCAACTCACCGTCACGTTCGCATCAGCCGAGGACGTGGAGTCATCGGTGTCGGTTTCGGTGTTACTACCGGAGTCGTTTCCGGTGTCAGTCCCGGTGTCGCTTGCCGTATCGCTTCCTGCGTTGTTGCCGGTATCGGTTTCTGTGTCGTTGCCGGAATCCGTTCCCTCGTTGTTGCCGGCGTCGGTGTCCGTGTTGTTGCCGGCGTCGGTACCTGCGTTGCTGCCGGTATCGGTACCTGCGTTGCTGTCGGTATCGGTTTCTGTGTTGTTGCCGGCGTCGGTGCCTGCGTTGTTGCCGGTGTCTGTGCTGCTGCCGGCGTTGCTTCCCGTGCTGCTGCCGGCATCGGTGCCTGTGTTGTTGCCAGCGTTGTTGCCGGTGCCGGTTCCTGCGTTGTTGTCGGTGTCTGTGCTGCTGCCGGCGTTGCTTCCCGTGCTGGTGGCATCGGTGCCCGCGTTGTTACCTGAGTCGGTGCCAGCGTTGTTGCCTGTGCCGGTACCTGCGTTGTTGCTGGCGTCGGTGCCCGTGTTGCTGCCGGCGTCGGTGCCCGTGTTGCTGCCGGCGTCTGTGCTGCTGCCGGCGTTGCTTCCCGTGCTGCTGGCATCGGTGCCCGCGTTGTTACCTGAGTCGGTGCCAGCGTTGTTGCCTGTGCCGGTACCTGCGTTGTTGCCGGCGTCGGTGCCCGTGTTGCTGCCGGCGTCGGTGCCAGCGTTGTTGCCGGTATCGTTACCTGCGTTGCTGCCGGCGTCGGTGCCAGCGTTGCTGCCGGCGTCGGTGCCTGCGTTGTTGCCGGAATCTGTTCCCGCGTTGTTACCTGTGCCGGTGCCAGCGTTGTTGCCGGTGCCGGTTCCTGCGTTGTTGTCGGTGCCCGTGTTGCTGCCGGCGTCGGTGCCAGCGTTGTTGCCGGTATCGTTACCTGCGTTGCTGCCGGCGTCGGTGCCTGCGTTGTTGCCTGTGCCGGTTCCTGCGTTGTTGCCGGTATCGGTGCCTGTGTTGCTGCCGGCGTCGGTGCCTGTGCTGCTGCCGGCGTCGGTGCCTGTGCTGCTGCCGGCGTTGCTTCCCGTGCTGCTGCCGGCATCGGTGCCTGTGCCGGTACCTGCGTTGCTACCGGCGTCGATTTCTGTGCTGCTACCGGCATTGCTTCCCGTGCTGCTGCCGGAGTCTGTTCCATTGCCGATGCCCGCGCCGACTCCAGTACCGGTTGTGATTTCGTTGTTCGTTGTGGCTTCACTCTCGGTGCCGGCTGCCGCCGGTGAAGCACCGCTGTCCGAGTCGATGACAAAAGCGGTTTCTTCACAGGCGCTGAGCGCCAATGTCAGAGAGAGCGTCAGCGTTATGGTGGTAACGGAAGGGAAGAGGTTTGTCGGCGAGTTTGGTGGTCTTGACGTGCCCTGTCTGAAAAGCATGCTGTACTCCGTGTATGCAAGGCGGCAGGCTGAGTTCGTTCAGGGTGCCGATCCGCCGAAAGTGGAATTCGGTTCTTTCTCGGTGGCTGAGAGGTAGCTGTTGGATTGTTCAGATCAAACCCTGCGCTCTCAGAAACGCGAGGCCGAGAGTGTAACTCAGGACACCGAAGGTCGTGGTTACGACGATGATTTCGGCAGCCAGTGCGCCGTGGCGTGTCAACTGCCGAGCCATGATATAGCTTGCTGAAGCTGTGGGTGAAGCGGACATTAAGAAAAGGATACCCAGGCTTTCCCCCGTGAGTCCTGCGGCAATGCCCAGTGAAACCAGTAGCAGCGGAGAGAGTATCAGTTTGAATACCACCGCCAGACTCAGCGACATGAGATGCGTGGTCATGGAACGAAAACTGATGCTGGCACCGATGCACAACAACGCGGTCGGCAGGGTCATGGCACTGAGGTATTCACCGCTTCGTACCATCACGGTTGGCAGCTTGACACCGAGCAGCGATGCCATGATGCCGGCAAGAATGCCGAGCAGGATCGGGTTCAGGAGAATGTTGCGAAGGGCGCCTCGTGCGTTCAGTACCAGCACCGCGATGATATTGTAGGCGGTGGTGACGACGGCGATGTACATTGCTGCCAGTGACAGCGCCTCGTTGCCGTAGGTCGCAACCGCAAGCGCAAGGCCGACAATGGCAAGGTTGCCGCGGTAGCTGCCCTGAATGAAGACGCCGCGTTCGTCGTCGGGCACGAGATGGCGCACCACGAACAGAATTCCCACGAGGAGAAGTGTGCCGACCAGGCCGACGAGACTGAGGCGAAGGTCGACGGTTTCGGAGAGAGGTCTCCCGGTCATGGCGAGATACAACATCACCGGCATGGCCACGTTGAATACCAGTCGGTTGGCTTCGCCGATGAAGTGTTCACTGATGAGGCCGCTTTTGCGGGCCCCCCAACCGACGATCAGCAGCACCAGAACCGGGCCGGTGATGCCGAAGGCGAAGGTGAGTTGTTCAAGCATTCGAGACGGTGCGTCCGAGAAGCAGGCTGCCGAGTATCGACAGCAGGCAGTAGCCGAGGAAGAACCAGAAGCCGTTGCCGAGCGTGGCCTTGAAGGCAACCAGGCTGTTGTCTCCGCCAAGTCCGTTGCCGCCGAGCCAGGCGAGAAAGATGGCGATGACGAACACATCGGCCATCGACCATTTGCTCGAGACATCGGCTGTCTTGATCAGTACTCCGCGCCAGCGCGCGGCCGGAGGCAGACTCGCTGTCAGCAGCAACAGCAGTTTTACCGACGGAACGCCCACGCTGAAGAATACGATCAGCACCGCCACGAGCTGGTTGCCACTCGTGAACAGCTCGCGTGCGGCACCGAGAATGCTGTTTTCCCCGGCAAAGGCGCGCACCGTGCCGTCCACCTCGATACGATCGATGAGCATTTTTCCGAACCGGGCCATGATGGGCGCATCGTCGCGGTTCTCGACAAGAATCCCGCGCCCGACTGCGACCAGTTCGCTCTTCTCGATGTCGCCCTCGATGGTCAGCATCGGTTCGGTCAGTCCGAGAGGCAGTGCCGCGTAGGCGGTGAACAACACGAGGATTGCTGCAATCAGGGTGAGCTTCGTTGGCATGTATGTGATCAGGACTCTTGCGGCGACGAGCTGTTTCGGCGGCGAGTTTTTGACGGCTGGTGGCGATCGTCAGGTATCGGCTGGCGTCTTTGCCGGACTGGTCGTGGGGTGCTTTCCGCCTGACCGTTCCCTGCCGGAGCGCGCTGTGAGATCCGGTTCTTCGACCTTGCCGAGAAACCACATGCCGATGAGAAACAGCACGATCACCGACAGGATACCGATGCGCGAGCTGTGCGTTGTGGCTGCGACCACGCCGACAAGGAGTGGTCCGAGCACCGCGGCGGCCTTGCCGAGCATGTTGAGGAAACCGAAGTACTCGCCCTGCTGTTCGACGGGAATCAGCTGGCTGAAGAGTGCACGGCTCAGCGACTGCACGCCGCCCTGCACCAGACCGAGACAGCAGGCGAGGGCGTGGAAATGCAGGCTCGTGCTCATGAAGGCCGCGGCAACGGTGGCAATGACATATACCCAGAGGCCGATCCACAGGCCACGCCGCGTCCCGATGTGATCGGCAAGTCGGCCGAAGACGATGGTGCAGGGGAAGCCGATGAACTGTACCAGCAACAGTGCCGTGATGAGGCTGTTGGCAGGCAGTCCGATGGCCATGCCGTAGTCGACTGCCATGCGGATGATGGTAGCCACACCGTCGATGTAGAACCAGTAGGCAATCAGGAACAGCCACAGGTTGCGATGCCTGCGTGCATCACGGAGCGTGGAAAGCACCTGACGGAAACTGCCGCCGATGTGGGCTCGCCGTCGCGCAGTGGTAAGGCTGGCCGGCAGCCGGGCCGTTGCCAGCGGCAGCGCGAACACGGCCCACCACAGAGATACCATGACGAAAGACACCTTCACGGCTGCGGCTGCATCGGCAAGGCCGAACCAGGTGGGTTTGAGGGTCATGGTCACGTTGATGGCGAACAGCAGACCACCGCCGAGGTAGCCGAGCGAATAGCCGAGTGCCGAGACGCGGTTTCGCTGCTCGGGGGTGGTGAGTCCGGGCAGCATGCCGTCATAGAAGACGTTGGCACCCGAAAAGCCGATGAAGGCCAGTATGTAGAGAAGGATGGCCCACGGCCACTGACCGGCATCGACGAGACAGAGTGCGGCGGTGGCGAGCATGCCGAAACCGGCAAAGGAAAGGAGCAGGCGTCTGTAGTTGCCACCGGCGTCGGCAAGTGCGCCGAGGAGCGGTGCCAGTACCATGATCAGAAAGCTTGCGGTGGCGTTGCCGAGACCGAGCCAGAAGGTACTGGTGGTGACCGCGCTGTCGCCACTCCAGTACTGCTTGAAGAAGAGCGGAAAGAAGCCGGCCATCACGGTGGTGGCGAAGGCCGAATTGGCCCAGTCGTAGAACGCCCAGCGCCAGTGGTTCCGGCGTGAATCATTGTTCATTGTCCGGTCCTCGGGCTCTCTGGTATCGGTGACCATGGCGTTTCCGGCGCTTGCAGAACTGCCGGAAACGGACATCAGACCAGCTTCACGGATCCGCCGCAACCATCACGGTTTCGAGTCGCAACCATCGGTGGTAGCCTGATACAATCAGCGGTTGAGCGTTACCCTGCGAGCGCCTTGCGGCAGTTCATTTCGATAAAGTGGCAGGTGCGCCAGACACTTCTTGGAGACAGTCAACCCAATGATTTCCGACAGCGACAGTTACATGCCGAGAATGATGGGCCTGGTGAGCGGCGCACTTGTCGTGCTGGCACTGCTCGCCGGACTCACCGCCAGCATCCTCAAGGAGGATGTCTTCGATGCCAGTGTGAGTGCCCAGCTTCAGCGTATCCAGCCGGTGGCCGATGTGCGCACTTCGGCCGACGACCTTCCCGGTGCCCAGCCCGTGGCCGCGAGTGATGCGTCGGCCGAGCCGGTGGCCGCGGCCGAGATCGTCGCTTCCACCTGCAGCGCCTGCCATGAGGCAGGTGTCGCCGGTGCGCCGGTCATCGGTGATGAAGCGGAATGGGCGAAGCGGCGTGAAGCCGGTCTCGATGCGCTTCTCTCCAGCGTCATCGACGGCAAGGGCGCCATGCCTGCACGCGCCGGTAGCTCCTTCAGCGACGATGAACTGCGTTCCGCCGTTCAGCATCTCGCCATGTTCGAAGTGGTCGAGGAGGCCGCCGCCGGAGCGTCTGCTGCCGAAACGTCGGCCGAAGGAGCCGATGCAGCAGCCGACGGCGCCAGCGACGCGGCAGGTGAGGGTGCCGCCGAAGGCGCGACTGATGGCGCGGCACCCGCTACCGACGGCGATGCCTCTGTCGAGCATGAGGCCGAGAGCGTAGCCGACACCGGCGAACCCGCTGCCTCGGAGGTCGACGTTGCGTCCGCCGCGACATCATCCGCAGCTGTTGCCGGCACTACCGTTGCCGAATTTGCCTCGGCTGACGTTCCCGACGAAGTCAAGAGCGTGGTCGATACTGCCTGCGCGGCCTGCCACATTGCAGGTGTTGCCGGTGCTCCGAAATTCGGTGATACCGCTGCCTGGAACGAGCGCCTCGCCAAGGGGGTCGATGCCGTGTTGCAGACGGCGGTTGCGGGCAAGGGCGCCATGCCGGCGCGCGGTGGTTCATCGCTCGACGATGAAGAACTCGCTTCGGCCATTCAGTACATGCTCACGAAGTAACCGAACCAGGAACCGGCAGTCCGCGATGGCCCAGCTTTTCGAATTCATGGGCAACCACACCCTCATGGTGGTTGCCTTCTTCAGCCTGCTCGGCATGATCATCTATACCGAGTACCAGCGCATTGCCGGTGGCACGGCCCCCTTGTCGCCACTCGCACTCACACGACTCATGAACGAAGACGCCGATACTCTCGTACTGGATGTGCGGGGCGAGTCGGAGTTCGAGCAGGGGCACATCCTGAACGCGCGCAACTTTCCGGTGAACAAGCTCGATCAGCGTCTGCACGAAATCGAGAAGTTCAAGGATCGCAATGTCGTGATCTACTGTGAAAGCGGCATGCGCGCCAATCGTGCCGCGGCGCGTCTGAAACGGGAAGGCTTCGGCAAGTTGCACAACCTTGTCGGGGGGATGGTGGCCTGGGAGAAGGCCAACCTGCCCGTTGTCACCTCGTGAACATCTTTGGTCACCGCATCGGCTCTGCCGGTTCTGACGACAGGAAACCAGCGGGTCCGACCGAGGGCAGGATCATCGTCTACTCTTCCGTCATCTGCGGTTTCTGTCGTGCGGCGCGCCGGCTGCTCGATCAGAAGGGTTGGGACTACACTGTCCTCGGTGTCGATGGCAATGCCGGACGCCGCCGCGAGATGATGGACCTCAGCGGAGGTCATACCGTGCCACAGATCTTCTTCGGGCAGCACCACATCGGTGGCTTTGACGACATCGCCGCACTCGAGGCTGCCGGTGAACTGGACGCGCTGTACGATGAGTACATCAAAGGCGCATGATGGCGTTGTTGCTTTCTCACGTACAACATCCCTGTTCCGGTCTAAGTATCCCGATCATCCGTATTTTCAGCGAACATCCGAACACAACCCATGGCTGACGAAAACACCAACCCGCAAGCCGGCGCCGCCGAAGGGCAGAGCGAAGGCCTGCAGTTCCGCATTCAACGCGTGTACCTCAAGGACGTTTCCTACGAATCGCCGCAGACACCCCATATTTTCGTCACGCAGACGAACTGGCAGCCGAATGTGTCACTGCACCTCAACACCGAGTCGAGTAAACTCGACAACGACATGTACGAATGCGTGCTGACCGTGACCGCCACCGTCAAGTTGCAGGAGGAAACGGCCTATCTCGTGGAAGTAAAGCAGGGCGGCCTGTTCCTGATCAAGGGGTTCGACGAAAAGCGCCTCGGCGCCATGCTCGGCAGCTACTGTCCGAACATCCTTTTCCCTTTCGCGCGCGAAGAGATTGCCTCGCTCGTGCTGAAAGGAGGTTTTCCGCAACTCGTGCTCGACCCCGTGAACTTCGATGCATTGTATGCGCAGCATCTCGAAAAGGGGCGTCAGAACGCACCGGCGCCGGAAACGCAGCAGTAACGGCACTCTGGCGGTATCTGTGGCGGTAGCCCGGCGGCAGCGACCGTCTGGCGGCTCATGCCATTCGATGCATCTTCAGTTCTGTGGCGCAGTACTTCGTTCGAGTGCAGGAAAACCGAGTTGCCGCAGTGCCTCGTAAGTCACGATGGACGCTGCATTCGAGAGGTTCAGACTGCGGCTGCCGTGTTGCATGGGGATGCGAATGCGCTCGGCAATGCGGTCGTGGTGCAATGCCTCATCGGGCAGGCCGCGTGATTCGGGTCCACAGAGCAGACAGTCGTCCGAGCGGTAGCTCACCTCGGCGTAAAGACGGCTTGCGCGGGTGGTCAGAGCCAGAACACGCTGCCGAGCGGACAGCGTGGCGAGCCAGTCTTCGAAGTTCCTGTGTACGGTGACACTGGCCATGTCGCGATAGTCGAGCCCTGCTCTTCTCAGCGCCTTCGTTTCCAGCGTGAAGCCGAGTGGCTCGATCAGGTGCAGCGCAACCCCGGCATTGGCCGTCAGGCGAATGAGATTGCCCGTGTTGGGCGGTATCTCGGGCTCGTACAGTATCAGGTGCAGCATCGGTGTTGAATCGGCAGCGAAGGTCGTCGCCTTCCCGCCACCGCGGCATCATTGCCGGAAGTCTCGACAAGGCAGGCAAGGGTTCCTGGCGGAAACGGGCATCATTGTATAATCTTCAACTGTCATCGCTGTTTCTCGAAATCCGCGCCATTCACCTGGGGCGTTCGTGCAGTTCCACTGGTATGGCATTTGCAATTTCACCCCTGCGTGCGTCATGCTTTGGACGTCGCTAGTCTTGCCGTGAGCTACCTGGCCATCCATGGTTGATCACGGTCCTCGCCGATAGTCGTAGCGGGTAGGTTGTCCATGAGATCGAACATCGACTTTGCACCAGTCGTCCGACGTCAGTTACCGGCTTCGGTAGACAGTCCCTTTCAGAATGTGCTGAACATTCTGAACTTCTTTGGTGGCGCTGGTCGGGGCGAACTACTCGATTTTCTCGTTCGTGGCATGGCCTCGCAGGGGCATCTTGTGCAGGTGCATGGCCCCCAAGGTACGGGCAAGACGCTGTTCTCCCTGGTCCTTGCCAATCGCCTCGCCGATGATTATTCGGTGGTGCGTCACGATGTGGCTTGCCTCTCCGAGCGCAGCCTCCTGCGTCAGCTCATGCTCGAGTTCGGCATTCCGATCAATTCGCGAGTGCATCAGGTCAACGCCGCTTGCCGACTCCTGCGTCGGCGTCTGATCGACTCGATGGACTCGCACAAGCCGCCGGTGCTGCTGGTCGATTCCGCCGGTGATCCGCCCGAGGATGTCGTGCAGTTGCTGTATCGCCTCGCCATGATGAACGATGATGGCCGGCCGCTGCTGCGTATCGTGCTGTTTCGTCGTCATGCACCGGAGCCCGACGGCATGCAGCCACGCTGGATGCAGCATGGCGTGCACTGTCTGCATCCACTGAGCGCGGCCGAGACGGCCGAGTACATCCAGCATCGCACACTCCTGTTCGACTACCACCAGCGTGATGCCTTCGACAAGAACATGTGCGAGTTCGTGGCTGAAAAGACAGGTGGAAACATTGCAGCCATCAACCAGCTCGCGCGCCGCGCCTGGTTCATCGCACGCCGTGCGGGCAAGGATGCGCCGAGCATGTCCGAGCTTCTGATGGCGGCGGTGCCATGCAACCTTGCCGACAACAAGGTCGAGCCAAGGTTCGTGAGTCGTCATCGTGGTTGGCTCGTGCTGTCCCTGACGATGGCTGTGGTCGCAACGTTCGCGTTGCTGCTGTGGTACATGGCCTGACGCCTTCGATGCCACGTTTCGCTCAGCGACTGACGCGACGCCGTTTTCGGATCGTGGAGTCGGCAGGTGTTTACGATGTTGAAGGTGCTTGAAGGTGCTGGAAGGTGCTGGAAGGTGCTTGAAGGTGCTTGAAGGTGCTTGAAGGTGCTTGAAGGTGCTTGAAGTGCGGCACCTGCTCGCGTAGTATCGTCAAATCATTGGCAGGATCGCCGATGTGTCTCGTCCACGTTCACGACAAAGGGAGTTGTTGTGTGGAGTCTGCTTCGGCCGCCCTCGTTGGTGGCACCCACCGTGTTTGTTCTCGTTGCCGCGCCGCTTTCGGGCTGCGTCTGGCAAGGCGCGTCCGAGTCGTTGGCGGGCTTTCGGTACAGCCGGGATGCTCCATCCTCGCTTGCTGCCGCAGTCCCCGCGGCGCCCGCAGTGCCCGCACCTCCGCGGGCGACCGGAGCGACTTCGGCGGTGCCCGTGGTTTCGGCGGCGCCGACGGAGGCAGACCCCGAGGATATTCACGGGCGCATTGCCGCGGCCATGGCGCAATCGCGTGCCCTGGTGCCGCCGGATGTGCAACGCTCCGCCGAAGCTGATCCCGAGCCGCGACTCTCGCTCTCGAGCCGCACGCTGAGTGCTGCGATTGTTCTCGAAGAGCTGGCAAGGCAGCACGGCCTTGATCTCGTGCTGCGGGGTGACTTCTCGCAACCGCTCGATATCGACATCGACGCAGCGAAGCTGATGCCGGCGCTCGATGCGATTGTCGAGTCGCTCGATGGCTTCTGGTCGATTTCGGGCAGATCCCTGGTGGTTGCGGTCGGCGAGCGCATCAGTGCCAGTCATGCCGTCGACTACCTGAATCTTGCCCGTCACACACGCAGCAGCGTATCGCTTGCAACCGAGGTGGGAACGCTCGCACGTGGCCTCGATACCCTCGTTGCCAGCAACAGCTCATCGGCCGAAGTGGTCAACGAGGCCTCGCAGGATTTCTGGGCGGCGCTGGCACGTGACGTGGAGGTGATGGCCGCGGCCCTCGATCCCGCCGCCAGTCTCTCGCTCAATGCCGAACTCGGCCTGCTGACGCTGACGGCGCACCCGGCGCTGCATCGCAAACTCGGACGCTATCTCGACGAACTGCATCGCCGTGCGCGGGCACAGGTGCTGATCGAAGCGAGCGTGGTGGAACTCGGGCTCTCGCGCGCCTTTGCCGCCGGTGTCGACTGGCAGATGCTGGCGCGGGGCATCAACGGCATCAGTGCGGTGCAGAGCCTTGCCGGTCTGCCATTGCCCGAGAGTGCCGCGACACCGTTGCCGGCGACCTCACCCGATGCCCTGTTCAGCCTCGTGAGCCAGAACTCGACCGCCGACGTGCGTGCCACGCTGAAGCTGCTCGATACCTTCGGGGACGTGCGCATTCTCTCGCAGCCGCGGGTGATCGCCCTCAACAATCAGCCTTCGGTGCTGAAGGTCGTCGACAACCGCGTGTACTTCTCGATCCAGGTGGAGCGTCGCCGCATCGACGAGGAAGAAGAACTCATCACGGCTACCGAGATCCACACGGTGCCGGTGGGTCTCGTGATGGTGGTGACGCCGCAGATCGGCCTGAACGGCGATGTCATGCTGAGCGTGCGGCCAACGCTTTCGCGCATTCTCGGCTTCGTCAACGACCCCAACCCGGCACTCGCCGATGCGCACGTGGTCAACGGCGTGCCTGAAATCCAGGTGCGCGAGATGGAGTCGGTGTTGCGTGTGGCGAGCGGGCAGCAGGCGGTCATCGGCGGGCTCATGCAGCAGCGAAGCACTCGTGATGCACGCGGCCTGCCGGTGCTCGAACGGATGCCGTTCATCGGCTCCGTGTTTTCGCAGAAACGACGTGAACAGCAACAGACCGAACTCCTGATCGTGCTCCGACCGCTCGTGCTGCCCGGACGAACGCCACGGGAAGAACAGCTGGATCGGCTTGTGGCCGCCGCCGGGCAGGGGGTGCAGCCGTGAGCGAGCCGGTGGCGATGGAACGCGAACCGCTGCGCATCCTGCCGAGTGCCGAGGCGCTCGCGTACCTGCCTGCGGAGCTGGCAAGGCGCTGGCGTGCGCTGCCGATGCACCTCTCCGCAGATGGCTCTCGATTGCTGCTGGCAGTGGAAGAGTCGCCCCGTTCATCCGAGACGGCGAGCGACGGTGTGCTGGCGCGATACCTTGGTGAGGCGCCGGTGGCGACGAGGGTGCCGGTGCCGTCGGGTTCGCTGATGGCAGCCATCGAGCGCGCCTATGACACGCCCGAAGCGGTCCGTGAGGGCCCGTTGACAGCGCTGGCAGAGGCCACTCGGGAACCGGATGAAAGTACGGTTGTTGTCACGGTCGACCGGATCGTGCGCGAGGCGGTGGCGGCACGTGCATCCGACATTCATCTGTCGCCCGAGAGCGATACGGCCGTGCTCAGGTTCCGCGTCGATGGCGTGCTCGAGCCCGTGACGCGCTTTCCGGTGCGATGGTTCGAGGCGCTCTGCAACCGCTTCAAGGTGCTGGCCGACATGGATGTGGCGCGTCGCCATCAGCCACAGGATGGTCAGTTCCGGGTACTGGCCGAAGGGCGACACATCGATCTCAGACTCTCGACGCTGCCGCTGATCGGTGGCGAAAACCTCGTGATTCGCCTGCTCGACCAGCGACAACGCAAGCGCTCGCTGGCGAGCCTTGAGCAACCTCCGGCGATCGCACGGCAACTTCGTCATGCCATCACGCAACCGCGCGGTCTCATCGTCGTTGCGGGACCCACCGGCAGCGGCAAGAGCACAACCCTGCACTGCCTCCTGGGTGAACTCGATGCCGGCGAACTCAACATCATGACGCTCGAAGCGCCGGTCGAGACGCGGGTTTCCGGTTACCGGCAGAGCGCCATCGACGAAGCACGTGGCTACGGATTCGCCAGCGGACTACGCGCCGTGCTGCGGCAGGATCCGGACGTGCTGCTCGTGGGCGAGATCCGTGACGAGGAAAGCTGTGCGCTCGTGACACGCGCCGTGCTGACGGGCCATCGGGTGCTGACGAGCGTGCATGCCGCCGATGCCCTCGGTGCCATTCATCGCCTGAGCGAACTCGGCATGCCGCGCTCGGTACTCGCGCACGAACTCACGGCCCTGCTCGCGCAGCGGCTGATGCGCCGGCGTTGCGCGGCCTGTGAAGGCAGCCTGTCATCTGCCCCGTCCTCTGCCGCGTCCTCTGCCCCGTCATCCGCGCCGTCATCCGCGCCGTCATCCGCGCCGTCATCCGCGCCGTCATCCGCGTCGTCATCCGCGCCGTCATCCGCGCCGGCATGCGCGCCGTGTGCAGCCTGCGGTGGCAGCGGTTATCGGCAACGCATTGCCGTCATCGAATGTCTGCCCGTCAACGATGCCATCCGTGCTGCCATCGCAGCAGCGGTCGACAGGACCGAACTGCAGGCCCTGCTTGGGGCATCCGGTGCACGGTCGCTCGTGGAGGCGGCAGAGGATCTGGTGGCGCGTGGACTCAGCGACGCAGCCGAACTGGCGCGTGTGTTCGGTCGGGGGAGCAGTCATGAAGGCGCTTGATGTTGCTGCGTGGTCAACACGGCATGCACACCGGTACGCACCGCAGCGGGCAACTCGCCTTCGCGAGCGCGAGTTGCTGCTGGCGCTGTTTCACCTCGGGCATCTGCTCGCCGGGGGCGTGCCACTCTCGAACGCGCTCGAGGAGCTGGTGAAAATGGAGTCGCGGCTCCCGGCCAGGCTTCTGTGGCAGTCGGTGCAGCGGCAGATCGATGGTGGCCAGGCACTCTCTGCCGCCCTCGCGCAGCACCCGCGTGCCTTTCCCGAGTTGCTGGTGGTGCTGGTCCGGAGTGGCGAAACGACGGGAAACCTCGCAGAAGCGCTCGAAGCGGCCGAAAAGCTCCTGTCGGAACGGCAGGATCGCCGCAGCCGTCTGCTGACGGCGCTCACCTATCCCGTGTTTGCCTTCGTGGTGGTGATTGCCTGTACGGTATTCCTGCTGCTGTCGGTGGTGCCCGTTCTGGCCGACACCCTGCGCGCAATGGCGGCCATCGGTGGTCAGGCACTTCCCTGGCACACCGAGTTGCTCGTGGCGATGTCGAACGGTCTTGGCGTGTTCGTGGCGAGCCCGTTGCCGATCGTGCTGCCTGCGCTGGGCTTCATTGCGATCGTCTTCGGCAGAAGGTCGGCGCAGGGGCGCCGGTACATCGATCGCTTTCTCCAGAGACTGCCACTGATCGGCGAGGCTTCCCGGCAGCTCGCGCTGGCGACCTACAGCGCCACCTGGGCGCGTCTTGCCGACGCCGGTGTCGCCCACCCCGAGGCGATGTCACTCGCCGGGAAGACCGTGACCAATCGTCATCTCGGGGCTGAACTCGAAGGTGCGCGCGCAGCCGTGGCGAACGGAGCCAGTCTCACGCGTGCCTTTGGCGACCGGGATCTGCCGTCGCTGTTCCTCCGCATGGTTCACGGTGGCGCCGAGAGTGGGCAGTTGTCCGTGACGCTTGAACGTGCAGCGGTGCAGTTGCACGCACTCGCCGATCACCGCGTGCGGCGACTCGAGGCGCTGACGGGGCCTCTGCTGATGTTGCTCGTGGCACTGGTGCTCATTGCTCTGGTGGTGTCCCTGCTGATGCCTCTGCAGACGCTTGCCGGGGAGCTGCCGGGATGATCAAACGGTCTGGCAGCAGGGATCACTCGCTGCTTCTGCTCGATGACCATGCCCTGTGGCTGGCGTCGACCGGCGAAGGTGGCAAGGTCGTCTGGCGACTGCTGGCCCGTGTTCCGTCAGGTGCCGAAGACGGGCATGAGTTGCGTCCATGGGCAATCGACGAAGACGGCGAAGTCATCCTGCCGATGCTTCTCTGCAGCGTGCTCGAGGAGTGCGAGACGCTCGAACTGACACCCAGTGAAACCGGCCTCTCCCTGAAGGCGCGGTTGCGATTGATGGCCTTCGGGCGTGCAGACGTGCCACTGGGCGACACGCTTCTGCAGGCACTCCGCGGCGGCTCCGGTCAGACGCGTGTGTCGCTGCTGCACGCTCCGTTGCCGCGCGCCGCCCTGCCGTGGATCGAGGATCTGCAGAACGCAGGTGTGGTGATCGAGGGCGTACTGCCTTCCTCTCGCATGCTGGCCGCCTGTCTCGGCGGGGAAGCGTCCCGTCTCGAGATCGATGCGACCGTGCCGGGTGGTGATGCCCGTCTGAGCGTGGCCGCGGAGCGTGGCAGGGTGCTGGCGACCGGCAACGACATCAGCTCCGATGGAGACTGGCAGGAACGTGGCCTGCCGGTGATGCGCGAACGCCGCGACATGAGCTTCGAGAACGGGGTGCCCGCACGGCTTCAGCTTCTGTTCGCGCTCTGGTGTGAACTCGCTGGCGAGGCAGGTGGACGGAGGCGCCGTGGCCTGCCCTGGCTGCGCCCCCTCTGGATCGAAGCATCACGGACACGTCTTGCCGAAATCCGCCGCGCAGAACGCATGGAAAAGGCACAGCCGATCGCACTTCTCGTGGTGCTGCTCTGTGTGCTGGCGCTGCTCGGTACGCTGTGGCGAGCACTGCCGGCGATTCACACCGACAGGGCGCGGCAGGCAGAGTTGGTCGAGGAGATTCACGAAGATCTCGAAGTGCTGCATGCGCGCCATCCCGTACCTGAGCGGGCGTCTCGCCAGCTTCGCGAAGTGACTCAGTTGCGCGACACCATGCTCACGAGGCCTGTGGCCCTGTTGCAACTTGTCGGCGACGTGCTCGGCGAGGTGCCCGGAGTGACGCTCTCGGGTATCGAATGGTGGGCGCGCGATGACACCGAGGCGCTGTCACCAACGGCCGATCTCGTGGGTAGTGCGATGTCGCTCGAGGTCAACGACAGTGGTCAGGCTTCGCCGTGGCTGCAACTGAAACTCTCCGGCGAGTTGTCCGACGAGCCTTACGGGCAGCTCGGTGCGGCCGAGCGGCAGCGGCGCTTCGACGAACTGCTGGCCGCCATCGACGGGAAACAGGCCATCGATGAGCATGTCGTGCTGGAAAGCCCCATCGGCAATCTGTTACGCAGCAGTGACGCCGGCGTCGAGCGCGATCAGGCGCGCTTTGCAATTCTGATGCGTGTTGACGCGAGCGTACTCGACAGGCGGGCAGAGCCATGAGCATGATGACCTCGCTCGTCGGCAGGGGGGCAACACCGCTGCGTCTCGCGTTGCTGGCGGGGCTGGCAGTGCTCATGACGGCACTTGCTCTCGGCGCTGACCACTGGCGTCGTCACGAAGCGGCGCTGCTGCAGTCGACGCGCCACGAACACCAGCGTGTGCGCGAACAACGGCACCGTCTGACCGAAACCGGCAGCGCCTGGTTGCTCGAGGCCACGCAGCGTTCACCGGATTCCCTGAGAGTGCAATTGCTCGAGCATCTCGATGCCACACCGCTGCCCGCCGGCGTGCTCGCGATGGAACACGACATCATTCCCGGCACCGACATGCAGGCCATGATGCCGCATGCTCATGGCCTGCATGACCCCTACCAGCCGGGAATGACGTCCGTGCAGCGCCTGGTGCTCGATGCACGACTGCTCGATGGCGAGAGTCTGATCGAGCTGCTCGTGTGGCTCTCGCGGGCGAGCGACTGGCCTTACGAACTGCGTGCCGCTCGCATCGAGCTCGAGGATGACGCAATCACCGCCGTACTGGTGATCGACTTCCACCATCTACTCGCAACCGCCAATCAGGAGCCGCGTCCGTGAAACGAGTGTCCCCGTTCCCCTTGCTGCTGGTTCTGGTTTCCTGTGCCGGCTTTACCGGACGGGTTTCCGGCAAGGAACCGCCGATTCAATCGGTGCCCGCTATCGTGATTGCAGTTGCGTCGGATCAAGCCGTATCGGATCAAGCCGTGTCGGATGCAGGTGTCTTGAACAAGATCGATGCAGCGCCCCTCGTTCGGGCCAGTTCACTGCTTGGCGAGCGGCGCCTCTTCTTCGATCACGCCGAGCGTGAACGACGCCGCGAGGCGCGCGGGATAGCGCGGGGAATGTCACGGGAAATGGCGGGAGGTTCGGCAGATCATGAAGCCGAACCGGCACCGGCAATCGTGGCTCTTGTCGACGACACCGACACCGACACCGACACTGGCACCGACGCTGCTCGCGTGGCATCGGCCGCGCATCCGACGCCGGCAGACAAGTCACGAGCCGGCGCGGTGAGCCACCGGAGAAGCATCGACAAGCGTGCCGGCACCGGGAATCATCGGAGCGCCATCGACAAACCTGCCACCACTGCCGTGGTTCGCGGGAGTGGTTCGCCGGGCACTGTGCGCTATGGCGGCTGGCTGCAGACGCACAAGGGTGTGCTGTTGTTTCTCGGCAACCGGCCTTGTGCCGAATCCGGCGAAATACTGATTGATTCACCAGGTATTCATCACTTCCGTTGTCGCGCACAACTCGAAGAACTCCTGTCTCGAAGTCTCTCGTCACGGGGGCAACCGTCAGGAGAGCGCTGGCCGGACTTCTATCTGTCGCTCCCTGATGGCACGCTGCGCATCAGTCACGAAGGAAGGGACGTACTGCTGCGCACCGGGGACAGGCTGGCGCTGCCATGAACACAGGACAGCATGGACATGCAGTGACGCTGCTGCTCGTGTCGCTGGTTCTGGCCAGTCTGCCGCTGTATCTTTCCGGTACTTTCGCCGGCGTGGAGCGCACGTCGCTCGCACACATCGAGGACTCGCGCCATCGACTCGTCGCTGCGCGACGACGCATCACCGCGCACAGCCTTCACTATCCCTGGTCATACGGTCATCGCGGCGCCGGTGCGGGTCATTTTCCCTGCCCCGATACCGGCCGGCTCGAGGGCGTATTCGGTGGCGATGGCCCCGATCCGCCCTGTGCCGGAGTCGGTACGGTAGCGGGCAGGTTGCCGAGGCACGTGAGTCTTCCCGGTCGGCGCATTGCCTTTCACCGTGAAGACGAGCAGCGTATCGGTTATCGACTGCAGTCAACGCATGTGAACAACCCTCTGGGTCGCGTCGTGAATCTGCAATCACCACCGGAGGGCGAAGTCCGGTTGCCGATTCTGGAGCTGGAACTGCAGGGAACCACGATCGTCGTTGACGATGCCCGCTATCGTGAACGACTTGCCGGGGTGGTTTCGGTCTGGTTGAGCGAAACGCTGGCTCTGGCGTCCCGCAGCTTTGATGCTGGCGAGGAGCGCCGCTGTCTGCTGGCGCTCCTGTCAGGAGACCTGCCGTGTTCCGCCACTGGCGAACCGCTGCGGAGCGACGCTCGCTGGCAGGCGCCGACAGAGATGCAGCCGGGCCTCGTCGATCTGTTCGGACAGGGTTTTGCCAAACGCCACTGGTACTGGCGCAATCACTGGCCGAGCCAGGTCATGGTGGTGCTGCATGACGCCTGCGCCGACAAGCCGTGGTTGCGGCCGGCCAATGCCGAAACGGCATCCAGTGTCGAAGCATCCTTCAATACCGAGGCATCGTTCAAGACCGAAGCAGCTTTCAATACCGAAGCAGCTCTCAATACCGAAGCGTCGTTCGAGAAGACAGTGATGCCGGAGGAAGCGGCGCCTGATCCTGCCGGGCGTCGAGCCAGGAACGCAGCGACGGTCTGTGTTGTTGAACCGCAGGGAATCACGTTCAAGAATGGAAAACTGTCACTGGTGATAAGGCCTGTCCAGCACCAGCAATCATCATTGACCGAAGCCGGGAGGGAGTCTGGATGAGACGACAAGGCCGTGGATTCACGCTGGTCGAGATGGCCGTGGTAATGGTGATCGTCGGATTGTTGCTGCGAGCGGCCATGGTTCCCTGGGCCAACGCGCAGTTGCAGGGTTTCGAGCGGGAGGCCGAGCAGCAGTTGCTTGCCATCGAGCGCCAGCTGACGGGGTACCTTCTGCAACACGGTGTCCTGCCCTGTCCGATCAGTCCCGCTGTCGCAGGGGCAAGACCACCACCGCTTGCATCAGGAGGCACGCACGCGCGAGAGGACTGCCGTTCGAGCGAGGGGTTTTTGCCGGCACTGGGCCTTGATGGTCCGGTCGATTCCCGCGGCGCCATTCTCGATCCCTGGCGGCGGCCCTACTGGTATGCCGTCGCGGTTTCTGCCGGTGAGTCAAGGGCATCGTCAACAGCGTATCCGCAGACATCACGCGCAACGCCGACACGACTCTGGACGACGGTCGGCGCGCCTGCCGGAGCAGGCGTCGGTGGACTGTCGGCAGACCTCGTCATCTGCAACCATCTGGCTCCGGGAAAGTCACGCTGCAGCGGTCAGGACGTGCGCGCGAGCCAGATTGTCTACGTGGTGGTCGGTGCGGGTGCCGATGGGGTCTACGGCAGGAACTCCGACCCGGCTGCCGGCGGGGCGAACCATGTCGTGTTCGGTGCGCCGGCAGCACTGCCGGCAGGCCAGCGGCATTTTCTCGAAGCGCCGGACTCGCGTGTTGCCGGTCATCGCTTCGACGATCACCTGTTGTGGATGTCGCGGGAAGAAGCGGTTTACTGGTTGTTGTCGAGTGGCTGGTTTCCGTGACGATCAGGCCGCCGCCGAAAGGCCTGCCACCGTGCCGAAAAGCCGCTGGTAGTTTGCCGTTGTCGCTGCGGCCAGTGCTTCGAGGCTCATGCCGCGGAGTTCGGCCACGAACTCGGCCGTGTGGCGAACGTAAGCCGGTTCGTTGGTCTTTCCCCGGTACGGTACGGGCGCAAGATAGGGTGCATCGGTTTCGACAAGGATGCGGTCAAGCGGTGTGCGCGCGGCCACTTCCTGCACGTTCTTCGCGTTCTTGAAGGTCACGATGCCGGAAAAGGAAATGTAGAAGCCGATGTCGAGCGCCTGCTCGGCGATGTGCCAGTCCTCGGCGAAGCAGTGCATGACGCCGCCGGCATCGCGCGCTTCGTGGTCGCGAAGGGCAGCCATGGTGTCTTCGGCGGCGGCACGGGTATGGATGACGAGCGGCTTCTTCAGTTCGCGGGCCACGGCGATGTGGCGGTGAAAGCGCTCGTGCTGCCAGGCCATGAGGCCGTCTGCCTGCTGCATGCCGCCACCATCCTCGGCGCCTTCGGTACGAAAGTAGTCGAGTCCGGTTTCACCGATGGCGACGACTTCGGGGTGGCGCGCAGCCGCGAGCAGTTCCGCTTCGTCGGGTTCGTGTTCGCTTTCGGTCGTCGGGTGCACGCCCACCGAGGCGCTGATGCGTTCGTGCCTTTCGGCAAGCGCGATGACCTCGGGGACGTTCTCCCAGGTGGTGGCGATGCAGAGCAGATGCGCGACCTCGTTTGCGGTGCAGTTCTCGAGCAGTTCCGGAACGCGCTCGATGAGCCCGGGGAAATTGATGTGGCAGTGTGAATCGACCAGTTGCATGTTGGGGCAAGTCTCGCGACAATCGGAATGGTGCGTCAGGGCGCCTGTCGGCAAATCGGAAGGAGCACTTCGTGCCCGCCGGTTGCCGCGTGCGCCTATCCTAGCAGGCCGTTTCCCTCCTGAACCGTGAGTCGACATGAACACTACCGTGACCGCCACGCCTGATATCCGCGACACCAGTGACGTACAGGTGCCGGATCCCGTGGCTCACGTGCGCGAACTCGGACAGGCAGCAAGGGCCGCGGCGGCTTCGCTGGCGGCTGCCGATACCGAGACGCGTGCGCGTGCCATCATCGCCATGGCCGATGCCATCGACGCGGATCGTGCGGCACTCGCCGAGGCCAACCGGCAGGATCTCGAGGCGGCAGGCAAGGCGGGCATCGGTGCCGCCTTTCTCGATCGCCTGGAGCTGACCGAGGCGCGCATCGACGGCATGATCGCGGGGCTTCGCAACGTGGCGGCCCAGAAGGATCCCGTGGGTTCGATGTCGGCCAGCGAGCGTCAGCCGTCGGGTCTCGTCGTCGCGAAGATGCGCGTGCCGCTCGGTGTCATCGGCGTCATCTACGAATCGCGGCCCAACGTCACCGCCGACGCCGCCGGCATCTGCGTCAAGTCGGGCAATGCCGTGATTCTCCGCGGTGGCTCCGAAGCGAAATGCAGTAACCGGGTCATTGCGCAGGCCGTGCAGCGGGGGCTGGTCAACGCCGGCCTGCCGGCGGCGGCGGTGCAGCTGGTCGCCACTACCGACCGTGCCGCGGTCGGCGCGCTCCTGAGACTCGACGAGTTCATTGACGTGGTCATCCCGCGCGGTGGCAAGGGGCTCGTGCAACGCATCAGCGATGAAGCCAGGGTGCCCGTCATCAAGCACCTCGATGGAATCTGTCATGTCTACATCGACAAGGATGCCGATGCCGAGGGCGCCGTGAATGTGGCCGTGAACGCCAAGGCCTATCGCTACGGCATCTGCGGGGCGATGGAAACGCTGCTGGTACATGCCGAGCGCGCCGCCGAACTGCTGCCGATACTGGCCGAGGCCTTTCGCGAGAAGGGGGTGGAGCTTCGCGGCTGCGAACGATGCCGCGCCATCGTGCCTGACATGCTGGCGGCCTCCGACGCAGACTGGGACACCGAATACCTTGCACCCATCCTCTCGATTCGCGTGGTCGATGCGATCGATACCGCCATCGCACATATTGCGAGGCACGGATCCGGCCACACCGATGCCATCGTCACCGACAACATCGCCGCTGCCCGCCGATTCACGCAGGAAGTGGATTCATCATCGGTCATGGTCAACGCGGCCACCTGTTTCGCCGACGGTGGCGAATACGGTCTCGGTGCCGAAATCGGGATTTCCACCAACCGCATGCATGTGCGCGGCCCCGTTGGCGTGCTCGGGCTCACGACCGAGAAGTATGTGGTGACAGGGGATTACACCACGCGGTCCTGATCCGTCTTGCCGATTTCCCCGGATGAATGCAGTGCCCATGACGAAGCAGCAATTGTCCATCGGCCAGACGCGAGACGGTCCCTTCCGTGCCTGATTCCGTGCCTGATTCCGTGCCTGATTCCGTGCCTGATTCCGTGCCTGATTCCGTGCCTGATTCCGTGCCTGATTCCGTGCCTGATTCCGTGCCTGATCCGTCCGCCAGCCACGGCCGATTGCTCGGTTACTTCGGCGGCACCTTCGACCCCGTGCACTACGGTCATCTACGGCCCGCCATCGAACTGGCCGAAGCCTATCGGCTCGACACACTGAGCCTTCTGCCGAATCATCGTCCGGCGCACCGCGGCCCGACCGGCGCGACCAGCGCCGATCGCATCCGCATGCTGGAGCTGGCGGTGGCCGACGTGCCGAGGCTCATCGTCGATGCACGCGAAGCCGAGCGCGATGCACCGAGCTACACCGTCGATACACTGCACGAACTCCACGAGGAAGACCCTCTCGTCACGTTGGTGTTCTTTCTCGGCATCGACGCCTTCGCGCATTTCGACACCTGGTCGAGGTGGGAAGAGATTCTGCGGCTTGCAAATCTCGTGGTGATCGAGCGGCCCGAGGCCGAGCATTCGCGATTTTCGCGGAACCTCCTCCGGCGGCAGCAGGCGCGTCACGGAAAACGGATCGAGCGTGGCCGTCGTGGCGTGATCGTCGAGCAGGCGGTCACCCAGCTCGAGATCTCGGCAACCGATCTGCGCCACCGGCTGGCCGCGGGGCTCAGCATCCGCTTCCTGCTGCCGGAAGCAGTACGCGAGTACATCGACGAACACGGTCTCTATCGTTGAGTGGCAGGATTCCGTTGCAGATCGGTACCTTCCCTTGTCACCGCGGGTGGGATACCCTTGCAATGCATGAACACAGAAGAACTCATCTCCCTCGTGGTCGAGGCCATCGACGACATGAAGGGTGTCGACCTGCAGGTCATCGATATCGTCGGCAAGTCGAGCATTGCCGATGCCATGATCGTGGTCACCGGCACGTCGCAGCGGCACGTCGCTTCCATCGCCGAGAACGTGCGCGATCGCGCGAAGCAGGCGGGTCACGCGCCGCTCGGTGTCGAGGGCGAGGGTGGCAGCGACTGGGTGCTCGTGGATCTCGGTGATGCGATCGTGCACGTCATGACGGCCGAGAAGCGTGATTTCTACGCGCTCGAAAAGCTCTGGTCGGTGGGCTCCGAAAAGAGCATTGCCGACGATGCGGCAGCGGTCGACGAGGCAGACGGCAAGGATTCCGTTTCCGGTGCCGGCGCCGCTTGAATGTGGACCTGACCTGGCCGAGAGTAGGGCCTCGGTCGGTGGGTCTGAATCGGCGCGGGAAGGCCGCGGGTTGGCATCGGGCGTGGTTTCGGGCATGGGCGTGGCCTTGGCCGTGGCCCCGGGTTGGCTACGGGGTTGCTCCGTGTCGGCCATGAGTCGAACCTGAGTCCATGAAGATCAATCTCCTGGCCATCGGTCGCAGGATGCCGGCCTGGGTCGAGGCGGGCTGCGCCGAATACGTCAAGCGTCTGCCGAAGGCGTGGCAGTTCACGGTACGCGAACTTGCCCAGGCGCGTGGCAACACCGCCGGCGAGATCATGCAGCGCGAGGCCGATCAACTCCTGCAGAGCATTCCCGAGCGAGCATGGGTGGTGGCGCTCGATCAGCGGGGTGAGGCGTGGAGCACCGAAGTGCTGTCACGGAACGTCGAGTCCTGGCAGGCACAGGGGCGTGATGTGGTGTTGCTGGTGGGCGGGGCCGATGGCCTGCACGCGAGCGTGCGCGAACGCGCCGATCAGCTCTGGAGTCTTTCGCCGCTGGTGTTCCCGCATCCGCTTGTGCGCGTGATCGTCATCGAACAGCTGTACCGCGCACAGTCCATTCTTCAGGGTCATCCCTATCACCGCAACTGAGGGGGCGTGTGGCGCGGCGGAGCGCCGTGTACGTGCGTTACAGCCGATACCGTGAATTCCGGAGCAACATCCCAGCCATCCGCCGTCGAGCCTGCCACCCTGGTGCTGGCTTCCGCGTCGCCGCGCCGGCGCGAATTGCTCGAACAGGTGGGACTGACGCCTCGAATTCGTCCCGCGAGCATCGACGAGCGGCTTGTCGCGGGTGAGACTCCTCGTGATCTCGTCAGCCGGCTCGCCGTCGAGAAGTGTGTCGCTGCCGGCGAGATGAGCGATGCGCGGGAGATCGTGCTGGCCGCCGACACCGTGATCGATCGCGACGGCGAAGTGCTGGGCAAGCCCGCTGACGAAGAAGATGCCGTGCTCATGCTGCTCTCGCTCTCGGGGCGTCGTCACGAGGTTCACAGCGGTGTCTGCGTGCGTCATGTCGCGCGTGGTTTTGCCGAATGGATCGTCGTGACCACGAAGGTGCAATTTGCCGACATTACCCTTGCCGAGGCGCGCCGCTATGCCGCCAGCGGGGAACCTCTCGGCAAGGCCGGTGCCTATGCCATTCAGGGGCGCGGTGCGCGGTTTGTCGCGGGCATCGAAGGCAGCTACAGTAATGTGGTCGGGCTACCTCTGTTCGAAACCTTGCCACTACTCGAAGCCGCTGGATTGAACTTGCCGTGAGTCAGGAACTCTTGATCAACGTGACGCCACAGGAAACGCGTGTGGCAACGGTGGAAAACGGCATGCTCGCCGAGGTCTGGATCGAGCGCAAGCAGAAGATCGGCCTTGTCGGTTCGATCTTTCAGGGCAGGGTCAATCGCGTGCTGCCCGGCATGGATGCGGCCTTCGTCGACATCGGCCTCGAGAAGGCTGCCTTCCTGCACGTGTCCGACATCGCGGGCGCTGCCACGACCGACGAAGCCGGCGAGCAGATGCACCGCTCGATTGCACGCCTGCTGCACGAAGGGCAGGAGATTGCGGTGCAGGTCCTGAAGGATCCGCTGGGCAGCAAGGGCGCGCGCGTCAGCACCAACCTCACGGCCCCGTCGCGCTTTCTCGTCATGATGCCGTTCGAGCGCAACATCGGCGTGTCCACCCGCATCGACGACGAAAACGAACGCGAGCGTCTCAGACGCAAGATGCAGGAACTCCGCGGCGAAAAGTCGGTGGGCTACATCGTGCGCACCGCGGCCGAAGGGGTGCTGCCCGAGGCGCTCGCAGCCGACATGGCCTTTCTCGACAAGATCTGGGAAGGGATCGAGCGCCGCCGCACGGGGGCAAGGCCCGGAGACGAGCTGTTTCGCGATCTGCCTCTCGTGCAGCGCACCCTTCGTGACTTCAACCGCACCGCCATCGAGCGGGTGCGCATCGACTCGCATGAAATCTTTCAGCAGTGCGAGAAGTTCTGCAGCGACTACATGCCCGAACTGTCGCACTCGCTCGAGCACTATCCGGGTGAACGGCCCATCTTCGATCTGCACGGTATCGAGGATGAAATCGACAAGGCACTCGATCGCAAGGTGCTGCTGAAGTCCGGTGGACACATCGTCATCGACCAGACCGAGTCGATGACCACGGTGGACGTCAACACGGGTGCCTTCGTCGGCAGGAGAAACCTCGAGGAAACCATCTTCAAGACCAATCTCGAAGCGGCGCAGTCCATCGCCCGTCAACTGCGCATCCGCAACCTCGGTGGCATCATCATCATCGACTTCATCGACATGAACGTCGACGAACACCGCCGTCAGGTGATCCGCGCGCTCGAACGCGCGCTCGAGCGCGACACGGCGCGTACCCAGGTCAATGGCGTGTCGCAACTCGGACTCGTTGAAATGACGCGCAAGCGCACGCGCGAGAGTCTGCAGCAGGTGCTCTGCATCGAATGCAGCACCTGCGAAGGGCGGGGTATGAGAAAGACGCGCGAGACCGTCGGTTTCGAGATCACGCGCGAGATCATTCGTCAGGTGCGGCAGTTCGATATCGAGTCGGTGACCGTGCTCGCCTCTCCGGAAATCGTCGACTGGTTCACCGACGAGCGCTCCGACGATCTCGCCTCGCTGGTCGACTTCGTCGGTGTGCCCGTACGCCTGCAGTCCGAAAACGAGTACGCGCGCGAACACTACGACGTGGTGCTGCAGTGACTGTCATGCAGGTGTCGGAACCCGACACGGGTGGTCGTGACCGGTGCTGAAACCACTGGCTCGATACACCTGGCGATGGACCCTGATCATCGGTGGCCTGCTGCTGATTCTGATTGCGCTCCTGACGCTGATCATGCGCTTGTCGCTGCCGCTCGTCGGATCCTACAAGGACGAGATCGCCGGGCGCATCGGCGACTATCTGCAGACTCCCGTGGACATCGGCGAACTGCGCCTCCGCTGGAACGGGCGGAATCCCTACCTGCGCGCCGAAGACGTCGTCATTCTCGGCGAAGGGGGTGATCGTGTATCGCTCGACGAGCTGATGTTCGATGTCGATCTGTCGGAAACCCTTCTGCGTCGCAGCCTCATCGTCGAGGAACTGACGCTGTCGGGCGCGGAACTGGCCATCGTCAGTGATGGTGCGGATATAAGCATTCGCGGCATTGCCGCACCGCAGCGCAAGCGGGAGTCCGACAAGGCCGCCGCGAACGGCAGCCGTGCCGACGGTGCCGGCGCGAAGGGTTCCCGTGGGCAGAAGGATGGTGGCTTCAACGTGCTGGCCTGGCTGTTCAATGCCGGACAGGTGGGCTTGCTCGATACCAGTCTGACACTCGTGGACCGGCGTTCGGGGCACGAAGTCAAGCTCGAGAACCTCGATTTCCGGGCAGAAAACAACGGCGACGATCATCAACTGCGGATCGAAACCAACGTGCCCGGTGAACTGGGTGAACTGCTTTCGGGCGGTGTCGATATTCGTGGCGACATTCTCGAGTCGATGCAGACCACCGGCCGGTTCTACCTGCAGGTCGACGACTTCCGTCTCGGTGGCTGGCTCGAACTGATCAATACCCTCAACCTGCTGCCCTTCGATCTGCGTCCGGTGTCGCACCTCGACGCCAGAATCGGCAACGAACTCTGGGGTGAATGGGACCATGGCCGCTTCCTCGAGGCACGTTCGCGTTTCGTGATCACCGAGTTCGACGATACCCGCCTCGAATGGCGGGTGCTCGACCGGCTTGCGGGCGATCTGTTCATCGATTACGGCGACAAGGACGACATCCGGTTCTCGCTGTCGGAACTCGATCTCGGGCGCGGAAGCGAAACGAATCGCGTCAAGAACATCGACATCGAACTCGTTCAGCCCGAGCGTCCCGGTCCGATCACCGCCTGGCAGGTTACGGCCGAAGGCGAGCAGCTGTCGGTGCCGCTGGTCGGCGGGCTGGCGGCGGCGCTGGCATCGGTGGGCAGCGAAGACCTTGCCAGAGCCTGGCAGACAATCGCCGCTCAGGGTGAATTCCTGAACTGGCGAACCGTCCTGCACTCGCCCGAGCAGGGTGGCGCCCCGGCCATTGATCTGGTCGGCGAACTGCGCAACCTCGGTTGGCAGAGCCTCGGTGCGCTGCCCGGACTTCACGGGCTCGACGGTCGCATCGCGCTGGTCGACAGTGGTGGCGATCTTGCCCTCGATGCCGAGGATGTCACCCTCGACTGGCCCGATGCGCTCATCGCACCGCTGCCGCTCGAAGCACTCGCGCTGCGCATATCGATGGCGCTGGGCGATGCCGGACAGCGCTGGCTCGACGTGGATGCAACGATCAGTGATGAACGCATCCGCACGCAGAGCGATGTACGCGTCGATCTGCCGGCCGGACGCGTGCCGCATCTGGCGATACGGAGCGAAGCCGATGTCGATGACATGGCCCGTGTCAGATACTGGATACCATTACGGTCTATTCCCGATGAAGCCGCGGACTGGCTGGAACAGGCCTTCGTCAGTGGTGCCGCGAGAAACGCCGTCTTCGAACTCGAAGGCAAGGTGGATGAACTGGGCTTCGGTGAAAGCAGCAACGCGCGCATGGAGGCGCGCGCCGACGCCGTGGACATCGATCTCTCGCCGGGTGATGGCTGGCCGATCGCCAGAGGCCTGCAGGGCGAAGTCACGCTGGACGACCTCACGCTGAAGGCGGATCTCGACAAGGGCTGGTTCGGTGATCTTGCCAGCGTGAGGCGCCTGCATCTCGAGATTCCGCGCTTGCTCAGTCCGGCACTCGTCATCGATGCTGCCGGTGACGTCCCCGATGCCGGCCCGGCACTCGCCTTCACGCACGAGGGGCCACTCGGCGAGTTCATCGGTGCGGCCACGCGTGATCTCGTGGCCAGCGGCAGCGCCGATCTCGAGCTTGCGCTTGCGGTGCCACTGGTGCGCTCCAGCACGACGCCGTTGTCCGTTGACGGGCGCGTGTTTCTCGACGGCAATTCCCTGCTGCATCGCAGCACGGGTTTCGAGTTCGAGCATATCCGGGGCGCACTCGGGTTCAACGAGCGCGGCATCGAATCGCCGGCACTCCGTGCCAGCATCCATGAGCGTCCGGTACGGCTGGTCATCGGCACCATCGATCTTGACGGTGAGCCCGCGTCCGAGTTCACGTTGAATGGCGTTCTCGCCGCCAGCGATTTCCTCGCGCACATCGATTACCCCCTGGCCGACTATTTCCAGGGGGCTTCCGATTGGCAGGGACGTCTCGTGATTCCGCATACCAGTGCCGGGGGTGACATCCGACTTGAAGCGCACTCGGATCTCGTGGGTACACGTGTCGGATTGCCGCAGCCGCTGGCGCACGGCGGGCACGAGGCGCTACCCGTGGAACTCCGGGCGGGTTTCGACGGCGCCGGCAATCAGCACTGGCGAGTCGGGGTGCCGTCGCTCGGCAAGATGCAACTGTTGATACCGGCGGCACGTGATCAAGGCGCCGGCCTTTACGCGCGCTTCGGCGGGGGCGAGCCGGAAGTTGACGACGCAGCTGCCGTGCGTCTGCGCGGGCATGTCGACGATCTGGCGCTCGATCAATGGATCTGGGTGGTCGGCGATCTCGTACGTCGCCTGCCCGAGAGCGAGAACGCCGGTCCGCCCATGCCGCCGATCGACATCGATCTTTCGGTATCGCAGCTCCTTCTCGGCAAGACCTCGCTCGGCCGTGCCGTGGCACAGCTTGCCGGCAACGAGCAGACGCTCGAAATCGCGCTTGAAAACGCCCACATGGCAGGCGATGTCAGTCTCCCGACCATCATTCTCTCGCCCGAGCGCCGTGCGCGGTTGCGGCTCGATGCGCTTGATCGTCACGCCGTCCTCGCCATGCTCGAGATGACCGATGATCTCTGGTTGCCGGAAGCCGCCGGCATCGCTGCGGGTGACGGTGGCGTGGACCCACGTCGGATACCCGCAATCGAGGCCACCGTGAAGCGCCTGACCTGGAACGATCTGACACTCTCGGGTGCCTTCCTGCGTACCCGGCCGGGCACCCAGGGGCTGATCGTCGATGCCATCGGCGTGAGTGATCCGCAGCTTGCCCTGACCGGCACGGGATTCTGGCGCCGCCTGCCGGACAACGTTGCCGAGGGCGACAGGATACCCCAGCAGACACAGCTCGATCTGCGACTCGCCAGCAACGATATCGGCAATCTCCTCACCCGTGTCGGATACGGCGATGTGCTGCTGGGAGGGCAGGGCGGTGTCGAGGCGCGGCTTACCTGGCCGGAGGCGCCTCAGGGGTTCGCGCTCGAGCGGATGTCGGGTCGGCTGACGATGGATATTGCCGGAGGCAACCTGCTGCAGGTGGAGCCCGGCGGCGCCAAGCTCATCGGCCTGGCGGCGCTCGAAGCCCTGCCGCAGCGATTCGATCTCGATTTCACCGACGTGACCTCCGATGGTCTCGGCTTCTCGCGACTCTGGGGTACCGCCAACATCAGGCGCGGGGTGGCCGAGGTGCCATTGCTGGAGATGACCGGTCCCATCGGTGTTGTCGATGTGAAGGGTACCTCCGATCTGGTTGCCGGGGTGTTCGATCAGGAAATCACGGTGCTGCCGAGAGTCAGTGCCGCCTTGCCGTTGATCGGCCTCATCACCGGCGGTGCCACGGGTGGCATCGGCGCACTTGTCGCCGGCGGTGTTCTGAAGTCCATGGGTGTCGAGCTTGATCGCATCGGGCTCAGGCGTTACCGGGTAACGGGGCCGTGGGCGTCACCCGTGATCCGGTCGCTGAGCCCTGACTCCGACTGAGGGCTCTGCCTGAATCAGGCAGGACCGCCGGGACGTTCGGAGGGTGTTGGCTGCTTTCCCCGTCAAGAAATTCTACCCGGTTCGTTTCCTTCCGCATGGACATGCACCATCGCTGACGAAGGTGTGCCGGCATCAACGCCGGTGTGTTCGCCAGGGGTCATTGCCGACCCGCGAATCAGGGGAAGAACATGAAGC
>PDWI01000057.1_pt1 | contig 136941 bp, 125 predicted proteins | sample 1430891 | NCBI WGS metagenome assembly PDWI01 (sample SAMN01162508, study PRJNA174530) | Oral metagenome, whole genome shotgun sequencing project. | biome: Marine environment; feature: Marine mammal; material: Swab sample of the gingival sulcus; isolation source: swab sample of gingival sulcus...
GTTTTTTTTGTAATAAAAGCCGACATATCCTTATCCTTAAAATTCTAGTCAATTTTAAGTAAAGAACATCACACGTTAATCAACACGAGTTATTGCAACACTCGGTTATAACAAGACGATAAATGGCTAACGGTGTGCTAGATCATATTGACAGAATCAAGAAAGGTCTCTGATAAGAGACCTTTCTTTCATTAACTCAGGTATGCTTCAGAGCCTGTTCTGTCCTAAAAACAGAGTCGCTCATTAGGGTCATAGCCCAGAACTAACCATGATGCTAACCTCGCCATAGTCCTCACGACCTAAAGAATCCTTGAAGTTGTACCATATCCTATCCCGACCTTCATAGCCCGCCTTAGGCGTGTAGAGTATTTTGTTGTTTACAAGTACAACACGACCCCCCTTCTCTGACCAGCTACTGTCGAGTGCTTCTATTACCAAGTCTCTGCCGGTGTCATTCGCCAGAACATCAATGGTCATTTGCTGCCCTGCCACGGCTGTTACCTCATCAGCATTTCCCTCAGGGTACGGATCACTTTCAACCGCTATATTCACAACACTGAAGTGTTCACGGCCTAAATAATCTTTGATTTGGTACCAGACTTTATCATCACCGACGTAGTTACTCTTCGGTTCATAGATCAGTTTATTATCCACAACACTAACGGAACCACCCTTATTTGACCAGTCGCTAGTTAGCTGTAATGTCAAACCTGCACCCGTGTCATTGGTTAAAGCATCAATGGTTATCCGCTGCCCAGAGGCCACCGTTACCTCATCGGCTTTTCCCGCAGGGAACGGATCACTTTCAATCGTTATATTCACAACACCGAAGTGCTCACGGCCCAGATAATCCTTGATTTGGTACCAGACTTTATCATCACCGACATAGTCCACCTTCGGTGTGTAGGTCAGCTTATTACCCACAACATACACCTTACCGCCCTTACTTGACCAGTTGCTGGTTAGCTGTAATACCAGACCTTCACCAATATCATTGGCTAAGGCATCAATGGTTATGCGCTGCCCTGATGCCACCGTTACGTTGTCACTTATTCCCTCAGGGAATGGGGGGGTTCCACCACCACCGGAAGATACTGTTAAATTCCCAATCGGCACCCAAAAGTCAGACCGTCTTTGATCAACAACAATTGGCACCACAACATCAGGACTCGACTTGAGAACGATTCCAATCTCCAATTTATAAGTACCGGCAGGTACCGATGATGGGACGTTATACTGTACATTTTCGGTTCTGACCCCACTGGTATCAGCAGGGAGCCAGCCTTTGACACTCAGATCACTAACGACCAGACTGTTTGTAATAACAGTATTCGGGTTACCAGTATCCACCAGGCGGAAAGCGATGTTGTAATCTCGATAGGGAGGTGCTATGCCCTGATTTTCCCATTGTGTTAAAACATTCAGACTCCCACCCTCAGAAACGCTTGAATCATGTTCCACCGTATTAAGAACAAGGCGGAACCCCAGATTCCTTGCCAGGTCCTGCAAGGAATCCCGCATATTTTCCGGTATTTCACTCACCTTGCCGTTGATACTTGTTACGTGCCATTTCTTTGCGTAGTTTATCGAATCCTGCAAGTCCGAGTATTGATCTGCGGTAGACGACCCCGGTTCCCATCTAGATAAAGAATCTCCAGAAATTTCTGTTGAAATTTGCCCGGTCTTCCACAATGTTGGGAAAATCGACTCATACTCTTCGTCATATCGCTCATTAAAATAGTTACGGTTACCGCCAGATGACCCACCTAAGCTATCACCACGCCAACCGATATTCGCAAATGTTAATATCTGATCCGCTGAGGCTGAGCCTTCTGGATCACCACTACTTTTTCGATAAAACGGCTCCTCAAGGGCAATTTTGGGATGGCTTGGAAAATGATCGTAGTACAGCTGGATAATATCCCTCTGCTTCTCAAGACTGGGGTATATAGCATTCTCATCAGCAGCAGTACCATCATAATGCCATTCGCCGTAGTATCCTACTGACCCAATATCAATGGCATTGAGAGCCTTATGACCATTAAACTCCCGGCCCAGCACTTCAATAAGCTCTGCATGCTGATCCCAAAGTACCTGATTGTCCCAGTTAGCTATTGCATATGCATCATCAGGGTCAGAGACACCATTTTCATCCCAATAAGCTTCGAAGCCATCAATGGACTTCAACCAATTGGGTAGTCCTAAAGAGTATTGCCCATCGTCATTAGGTAAGTCTGGCCGGTCATCGTTATGGTCTATGGGAAACTCTGGCCATGCTAAAGATATACGCAAATCCACGGACTTACCTTCTTCATACGAACAATCCAGAATCTTTCTGAGCATATTTATGCCAAATGCATCATTTTCACCCGTGCCAAAATTGTCATTTTCAGGCTCAAAATCCTGCCACAACAATCTTACATACCTGGAGCCAGACATTAGTCCGGCATCCTCCAATCCATCAGTACCGTCAGAAAAGTCGCAGTTATTAAGCTGTTCCAATGTTGGCGGATGAGAAATAGACGATTGAAAGCCTACTCCCGGTGTTCTCACAAGCTCATTCGGACTTGTGGAGAAAGTGAGTGTTTCAGCAGAAGTAGCGCCTGAAAACCCCGCCGCTAGAAAAAGAGAAAGACACACCAGCTTACTACTGGCAAATGACTTTATTTTCACAATCGCCTCCATGAGGATAATTAGACAATTCCCGCCGATTATCACACAAAAAGCACCATTCATCAATTATAATGATTATTTTGCATACATTTATTTGACTACCAAACATATTACTCGAAGCTTAGCCACACGCACACCTCAAGAGTGTTTTATCCGTTGGTCAGTAAAGGCCAGCTCCTTACCTTCGTATTCAAGGTAAAGTTTGGCTAAGTGTATAGACCCGAATACAATCTGACGAAATCGTGCAGCATAGGCGTGTACTTGTCTGGCAGCTTGATGAGGCATCCAATGCTATACTGACCCGATTGAAACACAGTACGGGTACAAAAATGCAGGATACATACGTCAATCCAGCAGAGCGCAAAGCCTATGAGGATAGCCTGAAGTATTACCGTGCCTTGAAAAATGTCACAGATACCGCTTGGGGGGAAAGGCCATGAAGAGAGGCTAGAAAACGGTCGTGGCCGCACCAAACTAGCCGCTCCGCTCGGGCTTTCCGCTATTTTATCAAGCGGCCTTACGCCCTCTCGCAGTAAAAGGCAGCATAATCAACAGCAGCAATACCGTACCAAAAACCACCAGCACGTTACCAAAGCGCACATAAGGGGTTGAGCCTGTCAAGATCATCATGTCACCACTGACAACACCCTGCTGATAGGCTGGCATGGTGTGTAGTATTTCACCCCGATGGTTGACGATACCGGTGACTCCCGTATTCGTTGCCCGTAGCAAATAACGCCCTGCTTCCAGTGCCCTGAAGCGTGCTATTTGCATGTGCTGATACGGTTCGACTGAGCCAGAAAACCAGCCGTCATTCGTTACATTCACCAAATAATTTGCTTCTGGAAGGTCACGAATGATTTCCTCACCAAATGCATCTTCGTAGCAAATACTCATTTGTGCGCGATGTTTGCCAATCGTTTGCAAGCCATCTTCATCACCCACCGACAGGTTATCGTAAGGAATGTTCATCCAACGCTCCAACCAGCGCAGATATTTCAGCAACGGGATATATTCACCCAACGGCACTAGATGGCGCTTGGAGTATAAATCCACCTCTGCAACATCACCCCCTAACACAATCGTGCTGTTTTTAAATTGCCCCTTTTCTGATTCATGGAAACCACCCACGACAAGATGAGTGTTGGTAGTCATCGCCTCACTGTGCATAGGCGCAAGTACAAAATCATTAAAATCACTAAAACGACCAGGAATTGCCGTTTCTGGCCATATAATCAGATCGCTGTCCCAGTTTTCTCTGGTCAGCTTCATATACAATTCGACAGAAGGGACTCTGTTTTCGGGCAGCCATTTTTTATCCTGTGCAATGTTGCCTTGTATTAAACTGACTTTCAGACTCTCACCTGTTGGCTGTACCCAGTCTTTTGTTGATAAATACCACGCACTACCGGTCAGTAACAACACGACTGCAATGGCAATCCCACGGCTGCGCTGAATGGATAAACCAGCCACGGGCTTATCGCGTTCTGTGTCCAGGCTTGCCTGATGATCCTGCTCAGGATGATGCACAGCAAAAATCACTACAAGTGCTCCGGCGACCACCGCTGTGACCCAACTGACTAGCAGGCTGCCCCCAATGGGTGCAAAGTGTGCAAACCAGGTATCTATTTGAGAGTGACCAATATAAAGCCACGGAAAGCCAGTCAAAAACCACCCTCTGATCCATTCAACCAACACCCAAGCCGCCGGATAAACCAGTAAGAGCCGCAAGACCAGCAAGCCTTTGTTAAAAAAGGAAACAATAAAGCCGAACAAGGCAATCTGTAGGGCCAATGCCAGTACAAATAAAAAGGTCAGAAAGGCGGCCAATACGAAAGGCGTACTGGCAAAACTATACATACTCTGAAACACCCAGGAAGCACCCGCACCAAACAGGCCAATTCCAAACGCCCAAGCTAGTTTTACACTCTGAGCACGACGATACGTCCGTAACAATAAGTAGAACAGAACTGCAGGTGCCACGTAAGCAATCGGGAATAGATTAAATGGCGCCAGCGCCAGTACCAGGCAGGCACCAGAAACCAAGGAATACAGATAGTAACGCGTTTGAAAAGCAGACGACATACAGTTTTATTTCCCCACACTGGCTATTTCAGCAACAAAATCCGGCCATGTTATTATAAAATCATGATAGGTATTGTCGGTTTGACATTAATTAGCGTCTGCATCACCGTAAGGATCAGGAACCCCTATTTGCTCCAGCAAGCTGACCTCCAGTTTTTCCATAATCAACGCTTCATCGTCATCAATATGATCGTACCCCTGCAAGTGCAACAGGCCATGAATGACTAGATGTGCCCAGTGTTGCTGAAGCGCTTTATGTTGTTGTTTCGCTTCTTCAGCGACCACTGCAGCGCAAACCACCAAATCACCTAAATAACTTGTATCCTCCCCATCCAGCACTTCCTGAGGTAGATCACTGAAATCACTGGGGAAGGACAAGACATTGGTGGCATAATCTTTGCCCCGATAACTCCTGTTCAGCGTTTGGGCTTCGTCACGCTCAACAACACGCAGCACCGCCGAGGCATCGCCCTCACCTTCGTAGGCAAGACTGGCGCACTTAGCAAGCCATTGCTCCTCTGGAATATCGGTTGAGCACTCATTTTGGATTTCAAGCTGAAACATTATTTTTCATTATGCTGATCGTACGCTTCGACAATGCGCTGCACTAAGGAATGACGCACGACATCTTTTGGTTGGAAGAAGCAGAAGGAGACCTCATCAATGCCCTGCAAGATGTTGATAACATGCTTCAAGCCCGATGTTTGATGTTTGGGCAAATCAATCTGCGTGACATCACCATTCACGACCGCAGTTGAACCAAAGCCCAAACGTGTCAGGAACATTTTCATCTGCTCAACCGTGGTATTCTGCGCCTCATCCATAATAATGAAGGAGGCATTTAAGGTTCGGCCACGCATATAAGCCAAAGGCGCGACCTCAATTACCTGCTTTTCAATCAGCTTATTGACCTTTTCAAAGCCCATCATTTCAAATAAAGCGTCATACATTGGCCGCAAATAAGGATCGACTTTCTGCGACAAATCCCCCGGCAAGAAGCCGAGCTTCTCCCCCGCCTCGACCGCTGGGCGCACCAACACAATTCGCCGCACCTCATCCCGCTCCAGTGCCTCAACCGCACAAGCAACCGCCAGGTAGGTTTTGCCGGTACCAGCAGGCCCCACACCAAATGTCAGGTCATGCGTTTGGATGCCACGAATGTAACGATTCTGATTTGCTCCACGACCCCGTATGACTGCTTTTTTAGTGCGAATCGTTGCCAAGCCAACCGACTCACCCTCATTTTTGGCAGTAGACTCATGCAGGTGCAAATGAATGACTTCGGGGCTCAACTCCTCACTACCCGTGAGCTGATAGAGATGCTGGATCAGACTCACCGCCCGATTCACATTGGCAGGTAAGCCAGTAATCGTAAACTGCGGTCCTCGATTATTGATCTCCACGTCTAAGCCTGTTTCCAGTTGCCGCAAGTGCTGATCAATTTGACCGCACAAATTCATTAGACGCATACTGTCTGCTGGCTCCAAGTCGATACTGACCGAGTGCAGCTCCACATTATGGTTATTAGTGTTTTTCAAAAAAGTACAGACTCTCCGAAAGCGTATTTGTCGTTAATGTCAGGCTCAAGCATAAATGAAAGCCAGCAAACTTGAAAAGGCCCAATGTGTTTTGTATCAACATTTCATCAGGCTGTCCTTCACACTCGAACGACAAAGGCACTAAACCGTTACGCTTAGTGCCTTTGTTTCACTGGGTATTTAAGCAAACCGACTGCTTAGCCACCAAAGTCATCCAGCAGGATATTATCTTCTTCAACCCCAAGGCTGTCCAACATCTCAATCACTGCTGCATTCATCATCGGTGGTCCACACATGTAGTACTCACAATCCTCTGGCGCTTCGTGTTTACTCAGATAGTTGTCGTACAAGATGTTGTGGATGAAGCCAGTGTAACCCGTCCAGTTATCTTCCGGCTGAGGGTCTGACAGGCCTAGGTGCCATTCAAAGTTATCGTGCTCCTCGGCCAGCTTATCAAACTCCTCCACATAGAAGGCTTCACGCAAACTACGCGCACCATACCAGAAGCTGATCTTGCGCTTACTGGCCAGACGACCCAGCTGATCAAAGATGTGCGAGCGCATTGGCGCCATACCCGCACCACCACCAATGAACACCATTTCTGCATCGGTGTCTTTTGCGAAGAACTCACCGAACGGCCCTGAGATGGTGACATCATCACCCGGCTTCAGATTGAAGATGTAAGACGACATGATGCCTGGTGGAATATCCTTACTACCCGGAGGTGGCGAGGCAATCCGCACGTTCAGCATAATAATGCCCTTCTCTTCAGGGTAGTTCGCCATTGAGTAGGCACGGACAGTATGTTCCTTAACCGTTGAGACATTATCCCAAACCTTAAAGCGATCCCAATCACCGCGATACTCTTCACCAATATCAAAGTCCTTGTAGTCAACAACGTGTGGAGGACACTCAATCTGAATATAACCACCCGCGCGGAAGTCTACGTTTTCACCTTCCGGTAGTTCAAGAACCAACTCTTTGATGAATGTTGCCACGTTATTGTTTGAGCGAACTTTACAGTTCCACTTCTTGATACCAAAGACTTCCTCAGGAACTTCGATCTCCATATCCTGCTTGACCGTCACCTGACAAGCCAAGCGATCACCCGCAGCAGCCTGTTTGCGGTTGATGTGGGCTTCCTCAACCGGCAGTAATGAACCACCACCTGAGTGAACCTGTACGCGACACTGCGCACACGTACCACCACCGCCGCAAGCGGATGCAACGAACAAGCCATTCTCGGACAATGTTCCCAACAACTTGCCACCAACCGGCGTCTTAATCTCTTTCTCGCCGTTAATTTTCAGCGTTACGTCACCGTCCGGTACCAGCTTGGAGCGAGCGAATAAAATGACATAAACCAGTGTTATTACGATCAGGGTAAACAACACAATACCCAAGATAATTTCGAGTGCCATGATTGCTAATCCTTACAGTTGTACGCCAGAGAATGCCATGAAGCCCATGGACATCAGACCGACCGTAATAAAGGTAATACCCAAGCCCTGAAGACCTTTGGGCACGTCACTGTACTTGAGCTTTTCCCGAACACCCGCCAACGCAACGATGGCCAATGCCCAACCCAAGCCACTGGAGAAGCCGTATGTCAGGCTCTCGCCAAAGGAGTAATCACGCTCAACCATGAACAATGAACCACCCAAGATCGCACAGTTCACCGTAATCAGTGGCAGGAATACACCCAGCGCGTTATAAAGTGACGGCAAGTACTTATCCAGAGTCATTTCCAGAATTTGTACCATCGCCGCGATCACGCCAATGTAACTGATGAGTCCCAGGAAGGTCAGGTCAACGCCCTGCAACAAGGCATTTTCCTTCAGAAACACGTTCAAAATCAGATTATTGACCGGAACCGTAATTGTCTGAACAACCGCAACTGCGACACCCAAACCAATCGCTGTCTCAATTTTTTTGGAAAGCGCCAAAAAGGTACACATTCCAAGGAAGAACGATAAAGCAAGGTTTTCTACGAATACCGCCTTAACAAATAAACTTAAATAAGCTTCCATTTAGTGTGCCTCCCCTGCGCCATGTACATGGGACTCGTGAATTTTAAAATCGGGTTCTTCATTCTGCTCTGGCTTCCAGGTACGGACAATCCAAATCATAATGCCAATAATGAAGAACGCACTGGGTGGAAGCAGCAACATGCCGTTTGACTGATACCAGCCGCCCTCCGTCGTCAATGGTAAAACCTGATATCCCAGTAACGAACCAGAACCAAACAACTCACGAACGAAGGCCACAATGATTAGCACCAAACTGTAACCCAAGCCGTTGCCGATACCATCAAGGAAACTGAGGCCAACCGGATTCTTCATGGCGTACGCCTCAGCGCGGCCCATAACAATACAGTTGGTAATGATCAAACCAACAAAGACCGATAACTGCTTGGCGGTATCATAGGCAAATGCCTTCAACAACTGATCTACCACGATAACCAGCGAGGCAATGATCGTCATCTGAACGATGATACGAATACTCCCCGGAATATGGTTGCGAATCGCACTGATCGACGCATTTGAAAATGCCGTTACCAAGGTCAATGCCATCGACATCAACAAAGCAGTTTTCAGTGATGTTGTGACCGCCAACGCCGAGCAGATACCCAATATCTGCAAGGTGATTGGGTTATTACCAATCAGCGGGTTTAGTAAATTATGTTTTGCTTCAGGGCTCATGATTAATTACCTCCTGTTGCACGAACTTTATTGAGATAAGGCGCAAAGCCCTGCTCGCTCAACCAAAAATGCAGCATGTTCTCAACACCACGACTTGTCAGTGTTGCGCCAGATAATCCATCAACTTGAGTGATCGCGGCTTTGCTGGACGGATCAACCGCCCCTTTTACCACATCAATCAACACCTGGTTATCATCACCATATACCTGCTTGCCAATCCACTTTGCTTTCCAGCCAGGATTGTCAACTTCACCACCCAGTCCGGGGGTTTCCGCATGCTCATAGTAACCCAAGCCCACGACCGTTTTTGCATCGGCCTCCAGCGCAAGGAAACCATACAGTGTTGACCAAAGGCCATAGCCTTTAATGGGCAGAATGTACGACTTAACCTTATCGCCATCTTTAACCAGGTACACAGATGCATACTTGGCACGACGTTTGATACCAGCAATATCATCTTCTGGATTGATCAACACGTTTTGTGTCGGATCGTTCGATGCTTTACGCTGATCGTAAGTGGTGGCATCCACATCAGAGACATATTCACCCGTTGCAATATCTACAACACGCGGCTCAATTTTTTTGAACAATTCCTCAACGGACTTGCCCTCTTCCATCAAGCCTGCGATCTGCAAAATATTACGTTTCTTATCGAACGTCTTATTCGCCTCCTGCATCGGCTTCAGTACCACTGCAGCAACCGACACCAGTACAGAGCACATTAAACAAGTCGCCAACGCAATAAAGATTGTTTTCTTCTTGCTATCATTTGGCAGCGCCAGAATATCCTTAATCATGCCTGACCTCCTTGCTCCAAACGCTTGGCACGTCTGCGAACATTGGCTTGTACAACGGCGTAGTCAATCAAAGGCGCAAAAATGTTCGAGAACAAAATGGCCAACATGATCCCTTCAGGAAACGCCGGATTGATGACACGAATTAACACGGTCATAAAACCAATCAAGCAGCCATAATAGAAACGTCCGGTATTTGTCATAGACGCAGACACCGGGTCTGTCGCCATAAAGAACATACCAAAGGCAAAACCGCCCACAACCAAGTGCCACCACCATGTCATGCCGAACATTGGATTCGTATCGCTACCGATCATGTTGAACAGAAACGACGTGGCCATCATGCCAAAGAAGCAGCCCAGCACAATACGCCAAGAAGCAATCTTGGTTACCAACAAGACACCGCCACCGATCATAATGGCCAGCGTGGAGGTCTCACCGATTGAGCCTGGAATTGTCCCTAAGAATGCTTCCCACCAGGTGAATTGCTCTTGTACCGCAGCCATACCGTCTGCCGCTGCAATACCCAACGCTGTTGCGCCAGTGTAGCCATCAACCGCCGTCCATACTGCATCGCCAGACATTGATGCCGGATAAGCAAAGTAAAGGAAAGCACGGCCAACCAAGGCAGGGTTCAGGAAGTTTTTACCCGTTCCACCGAATACCTCTTTACCAATGACGACGCCGAAGATGATACCAGCGGCCACCATCCACAACGGAATATTTGGCGGCAATGTCAGAGAGTAAAGAATCGACGTGACAAAGAAACCCTCATTGACTTCATGTCCGCGTACTAATGAGAACACAGCCTCTGCAATACCACCCACGATAAATGTGGTCATGTAGATGGGCACAAAGTAGGTCATGCCATGAAAGAAGTTTGCAAAGAAACTGTTAGGGTCATAGCCGATGCCGTTCAGGAAGAAACCGCGCAGCCCGTCAATACTGGTCAGGCCCAGTGTCTGCATGGCTTCATTTGCCTGCAGGCCTGTATTAAAACAAGCCATAAACATAATGGGGAAGGTACACATCCACACGTAACCCATAACACGCTTCAGATCAAGCGAGTCACGAACGTGAGGGCCACCCACTGTTTTATTCGGTGGACTGTAAAATAGCGTATCCACCATCTCATACAACACGTAAAAGCGCTCGAATTTACCGCCCTGGGTAAAATGAGGCTCCGCGCTGTCTAATAGCCGACGCAAGCGGCTAGGACTTGAAGAACTACTCATTATCCATCCCTCTCGATCATTTCAAGGCAGGCACGTAGCGCCGGGCCATATTCGTATTTACCGTGACAAACGAAGGTACATAGTGCCAGATCTTCTTCATCCAGCTCCATACACCCTAATTGCTTCGCTGTTTCCGTATCGCGAACCAATAAGGCGCGTAGTAATTGGGTCGGTAAAATATCCAAAGGCATCACTTGCTCAAAATTCCCGATTGGCACCATGGCACGCGGCGAGCCATTCTGCGTACTGCTCATCGGGAACAACTTATCCTTGGCGCGATTCAGAGAATTGAAAAATACATTCATCACCGAGAACTGATCCAAAGTCGGGTTTACCCAGTGCAAGAACTTGCGTGTCTCTCCTTCTGGAATCACAGAAACCTGAAGGCTATAACGCCCCAGATAGTCACTCCAATCAGCCGCACGGTATCCACCCAACACAGAACCAGAGATAGCACGCACCTCGCCCGGCTCCAGTTCATTGGAAACAATTTCGGATATACAAGCACCCGCACGAACACGCAATAACCGCGGATTCTTCACAGAAGGACCTGCTAGTGAAATGACACGATCAACACAACACTGCCCCGTGGTGAATAAGCTCCCCAGTGCAATGACATCCTGATAGTTAATGTGCCACATTTCACGTTCAAGACCTGCCGGCTCCAGCATGTGCATGTGAGTACCAACCAGTCCGGCCGGATGCACACCTGAGAACTCACGATACAGCACATTCTGGGAGTTCATCTGTGGGAGCAGCTTAGATGTTTCGTGACACACAAAGACATTGCCCGATGTCAACTTGGACAACAGTTTCAGACCGTTTTGAAAGTCTGCTTCACGCTCGGCAATGATAATACTTGGATCCGCAGCCAAAGGACGGGTGTCCATTGCGTTTACATAGATATGCTTCGCTTCGGCATCCGCTTGGGGCACTTTGCTGTATGGACGGGTTCTGAATGCCGTCCACGCCCCCGACTCTTGCATATTGCGACGAATCTCGACAGCCTCCAACTCATCCAACTGCTCAGCAGCATATTTAGGTGAGTTCAAAGATACTTCGTCTTCATCCAGATCAATGACCACGGATTGCAATACACGCTTTTCACCGCGATTGATTGCAGAGACAGTACCGGCACCCGGCGAGGTAAAGTTTACACCCGGATTTTTCTTGTCGGTAAATAGTGTTTGGCCAATCTTAACCTTATCACCCACTCGCACACGCATAGAGGGGCGCAGACCATGAAAGTCCCGCCCCAACAATGCCACTTGAGTTATTGTCGGTGATACTGAATCGATCGACTGTATGGGACGGCCCGAAATCGGGACATCCAAACCAGTTACAATCTTCATCATATTTCTTCACTCAATTTTAAAAGCCTATTTAGCAGATGCTATGCCACATTATCCGCCACAGAAACCATCTCACGGTTGTCATTTTCAACCATAACAACCTCCCCCTTCAGGGAGTTTCTAAACGCATCGGTAATTTTCACATCCACAAAACGCCCGATCAGCCGCGGATGTGCCGCAAACGTCACCGAGCGATTATTTTCTGTTTTCCCGGACAGCTCCCCCTCATCTTTGCGAGAGACCTTATCCACCAATATCCGTTGCACACTGCCCAGCATAGAGTGACTAATTTCTGCCGCCATCTCATTAATACGCTGTTGTAGCCTTTGCAGGCGTGCTTTCTTCACGTCCATCGGCACATCATCCTGTAATGATGCAGCCGGTGTCCCCGGACGCGCACTATAAATGAAACTGAAACTGTGATCATAACCAACATCCTCAATCAGTTTCATCGTCGCCTCAAAGTCTTGGTCGGTTTCACCGGGAAAGCCGACGATAAAGTCTGATGACAAACTAATATCTGGCCGAACAGCCCGTAACTTGCGAATCTTGGACTTATACTCAAGTGCCATGTGCCCACGCTTCATCGCCGCCAGTATCCGGTCTGAGCCGGATTGTACCGGAAGGTGCAAATGACTCACCAGCTCAGGCACTTCCCCGTACACATTAATCAGACTTTCGCTAAACTCGACCGGATGCGAAGTGGTGTAACGAATACGATCAATGCCATCAATCTGCGCCACATAAGTGATCAACATAGCTAAATCAGCCGTATCACCCGTGTGCATTGCCCCGCGATAGGCATTAACATTTTGCCCCAGCAGATTCACTTCCCGAACGCCCTGCTCCGCTAATTGTGCAACTTCCGCGATTATATCATCAAATGGGCGGGAAACTTCCTCTCCCCGTGTATAGGGCACGACACAAAATGTACAGTATTTGCTGCAACCCTCCATGACCGACACAAAGGCACTGGGGCCTTCTGCCCGAGGTTCTGGCAAATTGTCGAATTTCTCGATTTCCGGAAAAGAAATATCCATTACCGGCCTATGTGTCTGCTTCGCTTTTTCGATAAGCTCCGGCAAGCGATGCAAGGTCTGTGGGCCAAAAATCACATCCACAACCGGTGAGCGCTTTCGAAGGTTATCACCTTCCTGACTGGCTACGCAGCCACCCACGCCAACAATGAGGTTTGGATTTTTTTCTTTTAATTTACGCCAACGCCCAAGCTGTGAATAAACCTTATCCTCAGCCTTCTCACGAATCGAGCAAGTATTCAGCAGGAGCACATCAGCATGTTCAGGACTGTCCGTTAACTCAAGACCATCAGCTTCATTCATAACTTCCGCCATTTTAGCGGAGTCATATTCATTCATCTGACAACCATGCGTTTGCACGTATATTTTGCCGGGCATAAGTAAGACCTAGTGTTTTAGCGTGAACAACAATTTAACCGCGCATTATCTAGGATTGTGCCTATCTTGTAAATAAACGGTCATATTCTTTAATTGCAAAGCGATCAGTCATACCCGCAATATAATCCGCAACGACTCTCGCATATCCAGCCTCACCACCTGATTGCCTTGCCTCTTTGGCATAGGTCTGATGCTCCGATGGCAACAGGCAAAGGTCGTTGAGAAAAGCATCAAACAAAGACTCGATGATGAGGTGTGCCCTACGCGTCATTCGATAAACTTTGTGGTGAGAATAAAGATTTTCTCGAAGGAACTTTTTCATCAACCGACTTTGTGTGAACATCTCATCACTGAAGCGAATCAGCGCGCCGGGGTGCGCTCGTACTTCATCAACATGGCGGATATTGGCCGCTTTGATATGCGCCCGACTGGTTTCTACCAAGTCAACCACCTGCGCACCAATCATGCGACGAATGGTTTCATGTATACTACGTGTTTCATCAAGCTCAGGGTACTTTTGCTTCACTTGGTCAAAGTGTACAGCAAACAGTTGTGTTTCACACAGTTGCCCAACACTGATCAGCCCCGAACGTACCCCGTCATCAATATCGTGATTGTTATACGCAATCTGATCCGCAATGTTTGTCAACTGAGCTTCCAGACTGGGTTGTGTCTTATCAAGAAATCGCTTGGCGACATCTCCCAATGTTTTGGCATTTTTAACCGAGCAATGTTTAAGAATTCCCTCACGTGTTTCGAAGGTCAAATTCAGCCCTGGAAACTCTGCATACTTGGTTTCCAGCAAGTCAACCACTCTCAGCGACTGGAGGTTATGTTCAAAGCCACCAAAAGGTTTCATGCAGGCATTTAAGGCATCTTGTCCGGCATGTCCGAAAGGTGTATGCCCTAAGTCGTGCGCCAATGCCATTGCTTCGGTCAGATCTTCATTCAAGCCCAGCGTTCTGGCGACCGAACGGGCAATTTGTGCCACCTCAATGGAGTGAGTGAGCCTCGTCCGATATAAGTCACCTTCATGGTTTACAAATACTTGCGTCTTGTACTCCAGCCGACGAAATCCGGTGCAGTGGATAATACGATCTCGATCTCGCTGATACTCTGTACGATAAACTGGTCTTGGCTCAGGGTACATACGCCCCAAGCTCGTTTCAGCACTCGCGGCGTATGGGGCAGTCATGCCCGCTCCAGTACAGCCTGTAAGGCCTGTGGATCATAGTCACTACTCATCACAGCCTCCCCTAGTTGACGAAGCAGGATTAGTTTGAGCACACCATCCTGTACCTTTTTGTCACGCGCCATATACTGCATGAATTGGTCAGCCGACAGTTCTTCGGGTGGGTCAACGGGCAAATTTGCCTGCTGGAATAGATGTTTGACGAACGCTACATCGCTGGCATCAATCCAGCCCATTTTGCTCGACAACTCCGCAGCCATAACAGTACCCGTGGCAACCGCTTCACCATGCAACCAGTTACCGTAGCCCATGCCAGACTCAATGGCATGACCAAATGTATGCCCGAGGTTTAACAGTGCGCGCCGCCCTTTTTCTTGCTCATCCTCTGCGACGATGTTTGCCTTATTTTGGCAGGAACGATAAATGGCATACGAGAGTGCATCGGCATCACGAGCCATGAGCGCAGCCATATTATCTGTTAGCCAAGTTAAAAACTCAGGGTCATTGATCAGGCCATATTTAACAACCTCAGCAATGCCAGCACTCAACTCCCGATCTGGCAAGGTATGCAGTGTATCAATATCAATCAACACACACTGTGGTTGGTGAAATGCACCAATCATGTTCTTACCCAAGGGATGATTCACCCCTGTCTTACCACCCACTGATGAATCAACCATCGCCAACAAAGTGGTCGGAATCTGAATAAAATTAATACCTCGTTGATAACTAGCGGCGGCGAAGCCTCCCATATCGCCAACGACGCCACCACCCAAAGCCAGCAGTGTGGTACGGCGGTCACAGGCATTTTCCAGCATTCCCGTAAAAACCTGATCTAAAACCGTTAATGTTTTAAAGCATTCGCCATCTGGCAAAACGACCTGACAGTTTTGCAAACCATGCAGGTTCGCTTGTACCGCCGCCATATAGAGCGGCGCCACAGTTTCGTTACTTACTGTAATCGTACTTTTTCCATGAATGAAAGGCGTCAGTAGTTCCGGCCTGTTTAACAAACCGGAGCCGATATAAATCGGATAGCTACGATCACCTAAATCAACAGTCAATGTTTGCATTGCGTCGTTCCTTTTTGATGGCTTGCTCTAACCGGTGCAGCACCTTACCCACTCTCTGGCTGCCTGTGCGTATGACAATATCAGCGGTTTCAATATAGGCAGACTCGCGCTCGGCTAGCAAGTTACGGAGTGTTTGCAGGGGATCATCAGTTTGCATCAGGGGACGCGTTTTGTCATGTTTGATGCGGTAATACAAGTGCTCTGCGGAGGCTCTGAGATAGACTACACAGCCGGTATTACGAAGAATACTACGGTTATCAGGGCGTATCAGGCTACCACCACCCGTGGCAATAACGCATCCTTCATGCTGACTTAACTCTTCAATGACCTGAGCTTCTCTGTCACGGAAGCCCTGCTCACCTTCGATATCGAAAATTGTGGAAATGGGTACGCCGGTTCTTTCTATGATGACACGGTCAGAATCGTAAAAATCCGACTTCAAACGACGCGCCAACTGTCGTCCGACTGTCGATTTTCCAGCCCCCATCAGACCGACCAAATAGATGTTTCGCTTCACAGGCTTCGTTGAAACTCTCTGCTAAATTAATGACACCCATTCTAAACTGTACGGCTACCGATTGCATGAAATGATTGCATGGATATCTCCTGTCACAGAGCTACCCATGCAATCCTTGAGGAACCTTAGTTCAGGATTTTTGGTGTAACAAAAATCAATAGTTCACGCTTATCATTACTTTTCACGTTTTTTTGGAACAGTTTGCCTAGGTACGGCAACTCACTCAGCACCGGAATTTTAGTGGTGTCACGCTGGTTTGTTTCCTCATGAACGCCACCTAGTACCACCGTTTGGCCATTGTCTACCAGCACCTGAGTCACAATCTCCCGTGTATTAATACTGGGTACGCCAGAATAGATCGCCCCAACGGTATCCTGATTCACTTTCAAGTCCATAATGACATGCTCATCAGGCGTCACCTGCGGCGTTACTTCCAAGCTCAATACGGCCTTCTTAAACGACACACTGGTCGCACCGCTGGAGCTGGCTTGCTGGAAAGGAATATCGACACCTTGCTCAATGACCGCTTTCTTCTTATCGGCAGTGACAATGCGCGGCGTTGATATCACATCCCCTTTACTCTCCGCCTGAAGTGCTGATAACTCCAAATCCAGCAAGTAATCTTTCGCCAATAAAGAGAAGCCAAGCGAACCCGCTGCACCAATGACCGGGAGATTCATGTTCAGACGATCGCTGAGACCAGGCACCGATACCGTCGAGCCAGAACCAATATCGTTGGCAATGCTGCTGGTAGAGCCGAGAGAACCCGATGTGATGCCACCGCTGTTACCAATCTTCGTTACACCAAAACGTGCGCCCAATTCCTTGCCAAAATTATCACTGGCAATGACGATTCTTGCTTCAACAGATACTTGGCGCACTGGCACATCAAGGCTCTTAATCATATTACGCACTTGATCCACTCGCGACACGGTATCTTGCACCAATAAGGTGTTGGTTCGTTTATCCACCGAAACCGAGCCACGATCCGATAATATGGTCGAGCTTTTACCGTTACTCTGAGATTTAATCAGAGTCAGCATCTCATCCGCCTTGGCAAAGTTTACTGATATATATTCAGTCACCAAAGGCTCCAGTGCTTTTTGCTGTTCCCGCGCCCGGAGCTCCTGCTGTTCTTTCGCTTGTAGCTCAACCGCAGGCGCCACCCAAATCACATTACCATTGCTGCGCATCGCCAATGCCTTGGACTCCAACACAATATCCAGCGCCTGATCCCAAGGCACCGACTTCAGCCGTAGGGTGATATTGCCTTTAACGCTATCACTCACCACTATGTTCTTGTCAGTGAAATCTGCTAACAACTGCAATACCGAACGCACTTCAATATCCTGAAAGTTCAAGGACAGCGGTTTGCCAGTGTACTTCTTTGGCTTGGGTTTGAATGGATCAACAGGCTTCACCCTGCGTTTCACCTTATTCATCGTGACAACGTACTGATTCCCCTGACGACTCACTTGGTGCTCAAACGCAGTATTTGCAACCAACCTCACGAGCGCATCTGCGCCCTTACGCTCAACATCGACATAAGCAACCGGTGTAGCAAAGTCCATGACATTCAGTCGCTTTTTCGGCTCTTTGGTAGACGTATCGCGAATTTTCAAGACCATACTATTCCCCACCTTCACTGCACTCACTTCGGTTGCAGGATGTGGTAGCGTGATAATCGCCTTACCACCGCCATTATTAGTACGACGGAAATCTATCGGTGCCAACTGCCGAATCATAACAGGAGCTGCTTGGTGGGCAGGTTGCGCAGGGGCCTGTGCTGTTGTTCTTTGGCGATAATGACTCGCCTGAGCTTGTCGTGCAACTGCCCAGTTTTGTGCAGCAGAGGCCTGCCTATCTAGTTGAGCAGCACGCACTGCCGGGCGTACCTGTTCAACAGGCGCACCAGCACGGCCCGAAAAGGTCACAGTGACTTGCGAACCTTGCACCTGAGCTTGGTATTGGGCTTGCTGAGCAAGCGATATCATGACGCGCAACTTACCATTGCCCTTTGCTGTGCGAATGCTTTTAACGTAGGGTGACTGGATCAGTTTTTTACGCATTCCCGGCACAGAGTCCGAATCAGCAAAATCCAGAACAACCATGCCTGATTGAGGCATAGCAAAACTAACCGGCGTACCAACCGCTGAATCAAAGAATAATCTTAACTGAGTACTGGTATTCCCCTGATTCACAGCATCCACTTTCTGTAGTCGCGCAGCATAGCTTGCAGCAGACATCAACAATCCAAGTGGAAGCACGATGGTGGTCATTAGGCGCGTTATTGTTTTCATGTTTGGACCTTTATTTTTATTCATTTTTTCAGTCTTAGTTTTGTCACCAAAGACGGATCACTGATTCAGGATAATTTTATTTTCCCTTTCCTTATAACCGCCAAGACCATTTGAAACAGTTTCTGAGAGCTGTATTTCAGTCTCCGAGATACCCAGAATTTTTCCGTAATTATGTCCCAGGTAATTACCTTTTTTCACACTTTGCACACCACCATCGGGTATCTTAATAAGCGCCCACAAGTGATTGTCTTTTTTTACAGTGCCCACCATTCTCAAACTATCCAGAGGGAAACCCTCCAGAAATTCTTTTACTCGCGTCGTATCCACCTTAACACCCGTATCCACTACCGGCACATCATTCGGCAGCAACATCGACACATCAAACGGATCTTTCTCGTTCTGTGGATACACATAGCGAAGGTAAGGCTTAACTTCCGGTATTGGCTTAATGGCCCGTGCTTGCTTTGAACGATGCTCCTCAAAATAGGCATCTAAATCTGACGTATCCTGCACACAAGCCGTTAACAGCTGTGAACTAAACAGTGATACGAACAAAACCCGGTAAAGGCGTTGATATTGTTTTAAAGAACGCATTAGCTACCAACCTCCTCATTTTCATCCATATACCGATATGTGGTAATCATTGCTTCCATTGTCAAACGAAACGCTGCTGCTTTTTTCTTCGCTGACCTATCCACCTTCTCAGGCGCGAGACGAATATCGGAGATAGTCACAATACGAGGTAGCCCTGAAATATCACTCACAAAGGCAGCCAGTTGGTTATAGGTGCCATTCGCCTTCAGCATAATTGGCTTTTCAGCGTAGAATTCTTTTTGATTCTCAGGTTTTGGCTGGAACAACTCTATTTCCAAACCATTGGATAACCCCTTTTCAGAAATATCCAGGATCAACCCCGGTATTTCTGTTCCACTGGGCAACTGCTTCATTAACGAGCCAAACGAATGCTGCATTTCCTTTAATTGAGCACGGTACGCAGGTAACTGGTTTGCACGCGCCTGCTTGCTCTCATACGTTTGACGTAATGCTGCCTCTTTCGAGATATGATTATCCAACTCACTGAGCTTATCCACGACGACAAGTTTATATCCCATAAAGAGCACTAAACCGCAGACTGCGACAATGGCGATAATTTTTACCGGCAAAGAGACATTGGCCGGATCATCGATAAGGCTATTTATTTCTTGTAAATCAATGGCCATTTTCGGAGCCTCCTTCACCACCAGGCTTCAGAAGCTGAGTCACGCTCAGACTGAAGTTTCTTAAACGATCTGTTTTTTTGCGAGTATCAATCGAAATAATGTTTAATGCTGATGAGCTCAACCACGGAGACATATCCAACCGGTTCATATAGCTGGACACTCTGGCATTGGATTCCGCCTTACCCTCCAGCTTAATTGTTGTTTTCTTTTGCTCCAAACTGGTCAAATACATCCCCTTAGGCAATGACTTCACCATTTCATCAAACAGATGAACAATTCCTGGGCGGGTTGACTGTAAGCCTTCGATAATAGCTATACGATCCAACAAAGCCTTTCGAGTAACATCCAGCTTTTTAATTTCTGCAATTGTTTTATCGAGCCTGCTAATTTCATGCCGCAGGTATTCATTGCGTCTGTCTTGCTTGTTAATTTCTTCTTGATAAAAGCTATACACACCGAACACAATTCCTGCTGAAACCGCTATTGCAGCTACCAGAGACATAACAAATTGCTTCTGACTCTCCTTTCTGGCCGCCTCACGCCAAGGTAATAAATTTAATCCGGCCATTATATTAGCCCTCTTAGTGCCAAGCCGGTGGACACCAACATCGCCGGGATATCACTGGTAAATCGTGCCGGATTCACTCTGGAATTCAACACAATGTTAGAAAATGGATTCGCCAATGAGGTAGGCACACCGGTTGCATCCTGAATTTGCTCATCAATTCCCGGAATACTGGCACAACCACCGGAGAGCAGTATTTTCTCGACAGTACCCTGCTGGGTTGACGCATGATAGAACTGTAAGAATCGCTGAACCTGACGCACCATATTTTCACGAAATGGATCCAAAACCTCTGGAATATAGCCCTCTGGCAAATTGCCATTTTTCTTCGCCAAGCCCGCCTCCGCATAAGGCAAGCCATAACGCTGCATGATTTCAGTGGTCAGTTGTTTACCACCAAAGGCTTGCTCTCGCGAAAATACTACCCGACCATTTTCGAACACGTTGACACCCGTCATTGAGGAGCCGAAATCCACCAAGGCAACCGTATTGTACTTAACGACATCATCAACCAGAGTACTAAACAGCAGCTCAATCGCATGTGATTCCAAGTCAACAATATCCACAGTCAAGCCTGCCATTTCAGCAGCGGCCAAACGAACCTCAACATTCTCTGTTCGTGTTGCAGCCAACAGCACATCAACCATCTCTGGCGCTTGGGATGACGGCCCTAAAATCTCGAAATCAAAGTTAACTTCCTCCATGGGATAAGGAATATATTGCTCTGCTTCCAGCGTAACCTGTGCTTCCATTTCAGAGGCGGGGATGGACGCTGGCATGGCAATGACCTTGTTAACAGCCATAGAGGATGGGATACCCAGCGCGCAGTGCCGGTTTTTAGTGCGACTTTGCTTTAATACACGCTTTATTGCCTCACCAACCGGATCAGCTTCGACGATATCACGCTCATAAGCGGCACCTTCTGGCAGGGAAACAACGCCGTAGCTATCCACACGATAGCCTCCCCCCTTGTACGAAAGCTCAATGAGCTTAACGGCTGAGGAACTGATATCAATCCCAAGGAGTCCACCTTTTTTGCTGAAAGAAAACACTGAACGAATACCACCGTATTATTTTTATTGTTATATACTCACGGCCTAGCCGGAGTCTAAATTCGTGGTCTTAATGGTAGCGACAAGCATAAAAATAGTCTACCCTCGCCCATCTGATTGAATGACCCTCTGGACAGACGGTTAATGCACAGACAACACCACTAAGCCTCTGTTAATAAAAGATTAAGACATGCCTAATATTATAAAATTCTTCTTTAACTGGGTCCTTTCGCCCGCAGTAGTGCTGCTCTCATTAGGTACAATATCGTTCACTTTATTGTACTTTTATTACGAGCCAAGCCTCCCTCGAACTGAACAGCTTCGCTCAACTCAACTACAGCTACCAATACAGGTTTACAGCAAAGAAAATCAGCTCATTGCTGAGTTTGGTCAGTTCCGCCGCCGTCCGGTCACTATCGACGAAGTACCGGAAAACATGGTGAATGCCTTTATTGCAATTGAAGATGCCCGCTTTCGCCAACACAAAGGGGTTGATCCAAAAGGGATTGCTCGCGCAGTGCTAGCAGCCGTCAAGAATCGCGCCATATCCCAAGGTGCCAGCACCATTACCATGCAATTAGCGCGGAATTTGTTTCTGACCTCAGAGCGAACGGCTGACCGTAAGCTCAAGGAAATGTTCTTAGCCTTTAAGATTGAGAAAGAATTCTCCAAGAATGAAATTTTGGAACTGTACCTCAATAAAATTTTTCTGGGCAACCGGGCGTATGGTGTTGGCTCTGCCGCAGAAGTCTATTATGGTAAAAAGCTGAGTGACCTGACCTTGGCTCAAACAGCCATGATTGCTGGCTTGCCAAAAGCACCGTCACGCTACAACCCCATCAAAAACCCCAAACGTGCCAAGCGACGTCGGGACTACATTCTGCAACGCATGTATGAGCAAAAGTACATCTCGCGGGCTCAGTATCAAGAGGCACTTGTAGAAGACGTTTCTGCGAAGGTGTATCAGGTTGAAACAGAGACCTATGCGCCTTATATCGCAGAGATGGCACGTGCAGAAGCCGAAGCCCGTTATGGTGTCGAGAATATGTATACTCTCGGCCTGAAAATTTACACCACACTAGACAGCCGCCAGCAAGATATTGCGCTAAAAACAGTACGCCAACATCTGATTGCCTATAGTCGTCGCCACGGCTACCGAGGGCCCATCGAAAAGCTGGATTTAAGTCAATTTAGTGACGAACAGAGCCGCCTAAAGCAACTCAAAACCTACAATAAGTATCAAGACTTAGTTCCTGCCATTGTTCTGGATAGCAACGAAACGACTGCCAATCTGCAACAGCGCGATAGCCTTACGCCCATCGCCCTATCATTGGAGCAAGTCAAATGGGCCAGAGCCTACCAGTCTGAAAATAAGCGTGGGCCACGCATCAAAAAGGTTAACGATGTCCTGCATAAGGGGGATGTTGTCTGGGTAAGCAAAAACAAAGAGGACGTTTGGGAGCTAAGCCAGCTTCCCGTTGTCACTGGCGCACTAACCACTATTAACCCCAAGGACGGCGCAATTGAGGCCATGGTCGGAGGCTTTGATTTCACCTACAGTAAGTTTAATCGCGCAGTTCAGGCAAACCGTCAGCCCGGCTCCAGTTTTAAGCCGTTTGTGTATAGTGCCGCCTTGGCGACGGGTGAATACTCACCAGCAAGCGTGATTGTTGATGAAGCGATTGTGACTCCGGGTAGTCGCTGGTCGCCGCAAAACTATGACAAAAAATACCACGGCCCAACGCCGCTTCGTGAAGCACTGAAAAAATCCCGCAATATCGTTTCGATTAAATTATTACAGGCCATTGGCATTGAGCAAGCAACTGAATATGCGCGCCGCTTTGGGTTTAAAGATAAGGCAATCCCGCAGGACTTAACCCTATCCCTAGGCACTGGTTCAGTCACACCACTGGATATGGCAACCGCTTATGCCAGCTTTGCCAATGGTGGTTACAAAATAAATAACTACTATATCCGAGAGATCAAGGACAAAGACAATCGTGTGCTGTTTCGCCATAAACCAGACACCGTCTGTACCCAATGCCCAATGCCCAAGCTGACCGAACTGGAAGCAGCCAATATGCCTATCAGTATCAACGGTAATCCGATCGCCAAACGAATTATCGAACCCTACGTGTATTACCAGATTACCAGTATGTTACGCGATGTGACAAAGTCGGGAACGGCGGCAAAAGCTGGCCGGATACTCAAGCGACATGACTTGGCTGGGAAAACAGGCACAACGAATGATCAACGTGATGCCTGGTTCTGTGGATTCACTCCAAAGAAGGTGACCACCGTTTGGGTAGGCTTTGATAACTTGGACAAGTTAGGACGAGGCGAGACTGCAACACAAGCCGCACTACCACTTTGGATTGACTACATGAAAGAGTCACTCAAGGGAACCACTGATGCAAAGTGGCCACCCGCTCCAAAGGGAATGGTAAGAGCAGTTTTCGATATTCGTAACGGCCTTCCCCCTTCAGAGTTGACTACTGAAACCCAGACTGAGTTAGTCATTGCATCACAAATTCCCACTGAAGAAGAAATTCTGGCCTATCGCGAACTACACCCTGAGGAATTCATTGCCACCGTAGAAGATCAGGCGCGTGACAGACAAAACCAACGCCTAAAAGCTGAGTATCAACAAAAGCTTGATAATTACAATCGCAGAGTTGCGGCCAGGAAAAGAGAGTTAGCCCGCCTACACTCAATCGGTAGCAGCTTCGTCCCACCCGAACTTGGCCCACCACCTGAAGTATCAAAGGAATTAGCAGCCGTTTTGGAACGTGAGGCACTTATTGCAAAACGAAGAAAAGCCGTTGCAAATGGACAGCCAGTAGATACTCTGCAAGAACAGACTGAAGATGAACAGTTGATGGAAATGATTCGCCAGTTCAATACATTACAGAACGAAATTTCAGAATAGACCCAACCGAGCCCGCAATATGCTTTGTGGGCTTGCCGTTTTCTAAACAGAGTCAGGCCTTGCGACCAAATTCATGGACGCTATCAACCAAAATTTTGAGGTGATCCGGGTTAACATGTTGATGAATGCCATGCCCCAAATTAAAGATATGACCTGTTGGCTTGTCACCAAAATCAGCAAGCACCCGCTTCACTTCTGCACGAATGACATCAGGAGCAGCATATAACACCGACGGATCCATATTTCCCTGTAAGGCAACCTGATCGCCAACGGTGGCAACAACTTCACTTAGATCGGTGACCCAATCCACACCAATCGCATCACATCCCGTCGCAGCGATATGTTGCGCCCAATGCGCACCATTTTTGGTAAATAACGTGATTGGCACCCGACGACCTTCGGACTCACGCTTAACGCCATCGACAATTTTTGCCATATATTGCAGGGAAAATTCACGGTAAACACGAGGACTCAGCACGCCTCCCCATGTATCAAAGACCATGACTGCCTGCGCACCTGCATCAATTTGGGCGTTTAAATAAGAGATAACGCTATCGGCGATTTTATCCAGCATTTTATGCATTGTTGTCGGGGCGCTGTACAACATGCCCTTTACTTTGGAAAAATCCTTGCTGGTTCCGCCCTCAACCATATACGTTGCCAATGTCCACGGACTGCCGGAAAAACCAATCAACGGCACGCGACCATTTAGGGCCTTACGGATAGTGCGAACGGCATCCGTGACGTAAGAGAGCTTATCTTCGGGATCAGGTACCGGCAATGCCTCAACGTCAGCCGCACTGCGAACTGGTCTTTCAAAACGCGGGCCTTCACCTTCTGCAAAATACAAACCCAACCCCATTGCATCAGGAATGGTAAGTATGTCTGAAAACAGAATAGCGGCATCCAGCTCAAACCGCTCCAATGGCTGAAGTGTCACCTCACACGCCAACTCAGGGTTGGTGCAAAGATTCATAAAACTACCCACCTGCTTTCTTAATGCGCGATATTCAGGAAGGTAGCGACCCGCTTGACGCATAATCCAAACCGGAGTCGTGTCAACCGGCTGCTGAAGTAATGCACGCAAATAACGATCGTTCTTGAGCTCGGTCGCTGACATATTTTATAAACCCCACAAACCAAGAAACGCCACTAAAGGCGCTTTTCCGATACGAAACCCACCGCACTGTGACTGATCAACACACAATACGGTAGGGTAGGCAAACCAGTGTATTAGTACAAACGTACGCGGCGGTTCAATTCGCGCTTCAGATTCTTGATATTGCGCTTCACTGCAGCAGCTTTTTCACGCTTACGAACAGATGTAGGCTTCTCGTAGAATTCACGACTTCTGACTTCTGCAACAATGCCCGCTTTCTCACAGGTACGCTTAAAACGGCGCAGTGCAACTTCAAACGGCTCGTTTTCTCTGATCTTTACGTTTGGCATAAGATTCGGTTTCTCAAATACAAAAAATTCACTAAGTAGCCGCGCATTATAACCCTAGACAATAAAATTGTAAAAGTTGAAATACTGTTTATTTATCGAATAACACCTAAATCAACTGTATTGTTATAAAATGGCCTTGATGCATCAAGCGGCTACGCTAGAATGGTGCGGACAGGAATCTGCCGCCACCCGACATATCAATCAACTACAACTAGCATGGATACTTATGAAAAAAATTATTCTGGTTGCTTTAATTACGACCCTGTTCACAGGTTGCAGCCGTTATTCGCCGACGGTGCTACAAGGTAATGCCCTTGATGCTACCACCGTTGGGCTGATTAAGGTCGGCATGAGCAAAGCTGATGTGCTGCATATTCTGGGGTCACCACTGATGCAGGATAGTTTTCACCCCAACCGCTGGGACTACGTCTACTACAGTATTGAAAAAGGTAAACGCTCTGGACAACAAAACCTAACATTGGAATTTGACAGCAATAATCAGGTCAGCCGTATTCGTTAAAGCTCCAGAGCTGATGAACTCCCCTCAAGGCTTTCCACCCTTTACACCAACGCAGAGGTATCTACAAAGTGCAGAGAAACCCCCTACTCTACAGTGACCGAGGTGAGACTGAAGAATATTATGAGGTTCAGGAAGAATCCCAGAAAAGACGGCCTTTTTTGTTCTACTTCATCGTGTTCGCAAACTCACTGTTGGTGCTTTTCGTTTTGGGCATCATTTGGTTTTTATTTCTCAAGTCACCCGACTTTCACTTAAAGGAGCTGACTGACCGATATTTCGGGAGCAGTACGCCCCAGCCCCTTTCTTCACAACAGGGAGCGGTGTCTCCTGCCAAATCAGAAACGAGTGTACTCACCTCCCAACAGCAAGACGAAGTTCAACAAATTCGCTTGAAGCAGATGCGCCAACAGGAAGAATTGGCAGCAGAAAAAGAGCAGGAGCAGGCCCGCACAACGCCTGAGCCAGCCCAATCGAAAATCGCTCCCCCCCTGACTGACAAGCAAAGTGAAGATAAACCAGAGACACCCATCGGGAATGGTTCGAACAAAACCATAACCAAGCGGCAGGCAGAGTCGGCGATAAGTGCGCAAGCGCCTCCCGCAACTGATATGACCACCTCTCAGAAGGAGTCTGTGACGGCCTCAAAACAACGGGCGATAGTCACAAATGCTGCGAATGAAGCGCCGACAGTGAACAGCAATTCAGCTAAAACGCAACTGGATCAGATTATGGAAGAGCTCAAGCAGCAGGAACGAAAAGGTGCGCAGTAGTCGGAAATTATCGATATTGCGGGCGAACGCAGTATAATGCGCGACTCGTACTGAGAAATAAATCAACATTAAGGAATCAAGCATGGCCAGGGGCATCAATAAAGTCATTTTGGTAGGAAATTTGGGCAATGACCCGGAAGTTAAATACATGCCCAGTGGTGGCGCGGTAACGAATATCAGCTTGGCGACAACCGACAGTTGGAAAGATAAAAACTCCGGTGAGCGAGTTGACCGAACAGAGTGGCATCGTGTCGTGTTTTTTAATCGCTTGGCAGAGATTGCTGGGGAGTACCTAAAAAAAGGCTCCCAAGTATATGTTGAAGGAACTCTGCGTACACGTAAGTGGCAAGATCAAAATGGTCAAGACCGCTATACCACCGAAATAATAGGGTCTGAGATGCAGATGCTGGGCAGCCGTAGCGGTGGTAGCAGCGACTTTGATCAGTCACCGGCCAGACAAAATCAGCAACCATCGAATATGCCACCACAGAGTCAGGCTGCGCAACCGCCGCAGAACAATTTTGACGATTTTGATGACGACATCCCATTCTAAGGAGCATTACGCAGACACACGAATTCGGTCGCCCGTCTTTTAATCGACACACAAGACGGGCGAACTTAATTTGGGATAATTTATCGGAATCAAACCATATCGCAGACCGAAGGCCTGTCTTTATTCTTCCGATATAACAGGGCTACATTACCAACACGCTGAATGAGTGTTGCCGAGTGCGTTTCTGCCAATTTGTTAATCAACGCATCTCTGGCATCCCTGTCACCAACATTGACCTTGATTTTGACAAGCTGGTGATGATCCAGAGCGACTTCAAGCTCAGCACCAATACTCTCTTTCATTCCGTGTTGTCCCACTGTAACAATGGGGTTCAATTTATGACCAAGAGACTTGAGCTGTTTAATTTGTTTAGTATTCATTTCCATCCGCGGATTGTATGACGTTATGGCACGAAGCAAAAGCAGTACCCACTGGTTAAAAGAACATTTTGATGACGAGTATGTAAAACGTGCTCAAAAAGAAGGCTACCGATCTCGCGCCATTTATAAACTGAAGGAAATTCAGGAAAAAGACCGACTTATCAAGCATGGCATGACGGTGGTTGATTTAGGCGCAGCACCTGGTGGCTGGAGCCAGTACGCCACCGAGCTTGTCGGCAAACAGGGACGGGTGATTGCCAGCGATATTCTACCCATTGACCCGCTACCCTTTGTCGATTTTTTACAAGGGGATTTCACGGAAGAACATATTCTTGATCAACTATTGGAAATGATCGGAAATACAAAAGCAGATATTGTAATTTCCGATATGGCCCCCAACTTAAGCGGGAATGATGCAATTGATCAGCCGAGTTCGGTCTACCTTTGTGAATTGGCGCTTGATATGGCACAGCGGGTGCTTGCGCCCAACGGTTCCCTGATTGTAAAGCTGTTTCAAGGTGTGGGGTCTGATCAATATGTCGAAGAAGTTAAGCGAAGCTTCCGACACGTTAAGATACGCAAACCCAAGGCTTCCAGGGCCAGAAGCCGTGAAGTTTACGTAGTTGCAACCCAGTTTTTTTCTGACATATAGTCAGGACTGAGAGTAATCGTGACGATTCGTGGTAGAATGGCCGCGTCAACTCTCGACATTTAGCTTAATTTAGAGGACTTTTTCTTGAGCGAATTGAACAAAAATATTTTGATGTGGGTGATTATCGCTCTGGTTTTAATTGGAGTTTTCAGTAAATTTCAAGGCTCTACCTCACCTACAGACAATTTGTCTTACTCGTCTTTCCTTGATCACGTTAAGAACAAGGAAATTACGAAAGTTAAGATTCAAGATCAGACCATTACCGGGTTTACCACCGGCAGCCGAGTCTTTAAGACCTATGCGCCGTATAATGACCCTAAAATGTATGATGAATTACTGACGAACAATGTTGAAGTCGTCGTGGATCCGCCAGAGGGTCGTAATATTCTGGTCGATATTCTGATTAACACCATTCCGTTCCTGATTATTGTTGGTTTATGGATTTATATTATGCGTCAAATGCAAGGCGGCGGTGGTAAAGGTGGCCCCATGTCATTTGGCAAGAGTAAGGCTCGCATGATGACGGAAGATCAGGTGAAGGTGACTTTCGTTGATGTGGCAGGCTGTGAAGAAGCCAAAAATGAAGTCTTCGAGTTGGTTGAGTTTTTGCGTGACCCCAGTAAGTTCCAGAAGCTTGGTGGTAAAATTCCTCGCGGTGTTCTGCTGGCAGGCTCTCCAGGTACAGGTAAGACCTTACTGGCGAAGGCAATCGCCGGTGAAGCAAAAGTACCATTCTTTAGCATTTCAGGCTCAGACTTCGTAGAAATGTTCGTGGGCGTGGGTGCGTCGCGTGTACGCGACATGTTTGATCAGGCCAAGAAACATGCTCCCTGCATCATCTTTATTGATGAGATTGATGCCGTTGGCCGCAAGCGTGGGGCTGGCGTGGGCGGTGGTCACGATGAGCGAGAGCAAACACTGAACCAGTTACTGGTTGAGATGGATGGCTTCGAGGGTACCGAGGGTGTCATCGTCATTGCTGCGACAAACCGTCCTGACGTGCTTGATCCTGCCCTGCTTCGTCCAGGTCGCTTTGACCGTCAGGTTGTTGTGCCACTGCCAGATGTTCGTGGCCGTGAGCAGATTTTGAAAGTGCATATGCGCAAGGTTCCACTAGGCAATGATGTGAAGCCTTCTTTGCTGGCGCGCGGAACTCCTGGCTTCTCTGGCGCTGACTTGGCTAATCTTGTAAACGAAGCGGCGCTGTTTGCGGCTCGCGATGACAAGCGAACCGTCAATATGGACGAGTTTGAAAAAGCCAAAGATAAAATCATGATGGGTGCTGAGCGCCGCTCCATGGTGATGAATGATCAGGAAAAACGCAATACTGCTTATCACGAAGCCGGACACGCCATTGTTGGCTTGAAAGTGCCTGAACACGATCCTGTTTACAAAGTTACCATTATCCCGCGTGGACGTGCGTTGGGTGTCACCATGTTCTTGCCGGAAGAAGATCGTTTTAGCCATAGCAAGCAGTCCCTTGAAAGCCAGATTGCTACATTGTTCGGTGGCCGCATTGCCGAGGAAATGATCTTTGGCAAGGATAGTGTGACAACCGGCGCTTCCAATGATATTGAGCGCGCGACAGATATTGCACGCAATATGGTGACCAAGTGGGGCTTGTCAGAAAAGCTAGGGCCGCTCACTTACAGTGAAGAGCAAGGCGAAGTCTTTCTGGGTCAGGGTACCTCGTCGCACAAGCAAATGTCTGATGAAACCGCCAAGGCGATTGACCATGAAGTACGCACGTTTATTGATCGCAACTATGATCGTGCTGAAAAGATTTTGCATGAGAATATCGATATTCTACACACAATGGCAGAAGCATTGATTCAATATGAAACCATTGATCAGAATCAGATTGCTGAAATCATGCAGGGCAAAAAGCCAACGCCTCCAGAGGGATGGTCGGATGATGACAACCCTGAACAGGGTGGCGGTGGAGAGCCAGCGGTTGCTGATATTAACAATGATAGTGATGTAGTCGTTGACGGAAATCCTGCCGAATCACATTAAGGCTGTATTGAAACGACAACAACTGTAGAAAAAGCACTGTAAATACCTTTGCGGTGCTTTTTATTTAAGTCAAATATAAATAATAACAAGACTTTTAAAACTAAGCATTCAACAAGTCTTAACAAGAAAAATGACTTTGTACTAGACTGCTCGAATCCCCGATAAATAACATAAACTATAAGGACTTTCGATGGAGCGTAAATACTTTGGTACTGATGGCATCCGCGGAGAAATAGGCACTTACCCAATGACCCCTGACTTTGCCTTAAAGTTAGGTTGGGCCGCCGGAAAAGTACTCGCATCAGAAAAACAACACCCCTTGGTCGTCATCGGCAAAGATACCCGCATATCTGGCTACATGCTTGAATCTGCGCTAGAAGCTGGCCTGGTTGCGGCCGGTGTGAATATCCGCCTGCTTGGGCCAATGCCAACCCCCGCAGTAGCATATCTCACTAAGACTTTCCGTGCCTCTGCCGGAATCGTGGTTAGCGCCTCACACAACCCATATCAGGACAACGGTGTTAAGTTCTTCTCTGAAAATGGCACAAAACTTGAGGATGAAACTGAGTTAGCCATTGAGGACTACATTGAGCAAGAGCTCGTTACCGTTCCCTCAGAGAGGCTTGGAAAGGCAGTTCGCGTGGATGATGCCGCCGGTCGCTATATTGAGTTTTGCAAACGGGCACTGCCACAAGAAATCGGCCTGCAAGGACTCAAGATCGTGGTCGATTGTGCAAATGGTGCGACCTACCATACTACACCGTATGTACTGTCGGAGCTTGGGGCGGAGATTATTACCGTAGCCGATTCCCCTAATGGTTTTAATATCAATGAGGAGTGTGGCGCCACGGCACTGACCATGTTGTCAAAACAAGTTGTATTACACAAAGCAGACTTGGGCGTTGCTCTGGATGGCGATGGTGACCGCTTAATGATGGTAGACCATACAGGGGAAATCGTCGATGGTGATGAAATCCTTGCAATTATTGCCAGAAACCGACTGCTGCGCACTCACACAAAGCAAGATGTTGTCGGTACACTCATGAGCAACCTGGGGCTTGAGCAAGCAATTCAGGAAATGGGTCTGAACTTCCATCGCGCCAAGGTAGGTGATCGCTATGTCATGGAGAAACTCATTGAGCACAATGGCTTAATTGGCGGTGAATCTTCTGGTCACATCATTATTCGTGACTGTATCGAAACAGGTGATGGCACGGTCGCAGCATTGCAAGTACTGCGCGCAGTGATTGAGTCAGGTAAAAGCTTACATGAACTCAAAAAAGTCATGTACAAATATCCCCAAACACTTGTCAACGTATCACTCAAGGGCAGCGTCGATTTATCGTCGAATGCACTTATCAAGCAGGCCGTTGCTGATGTGGAAAGCCAACTGGCACATCGTGGCCGAGTTTTGCTTCGTGCATCGGGTACACAGCCACTAATTCGTGTCATGGTGGAAGGCCAAGATCAGACTGAAACCAGTCAGCTTGCTAATCAAATTGCTGATGTTGTCCAGCAGCAAGCTTCGTAGCTTCGGCTAACGCACTTGAGCCAAAGCTCTCGATGATTATTGGGGGCTTTGGCTTCTCACCCTGAATACCGAGCGATAAGCCAATACTAAAAAGTCCCCCTCAGCCGTAATGCATTTAAAACCACAACCAATGAACTAAATGACATGCCGATCGCAGCCACCCAAGGCGCAAGGACACCTAGTGCAGCCAGCGGAATAGCCAGTAAGTTATAAGCAATAGCCCATGCAAGATTTTGCCATATAACATGACGTGTTTTCTGTGCCATCCTCATCGCTTCGGGAAGAGTAGATAACTTATTCGACATCAACACCATATCTGAAGTGACTTGAGCCAACTGACTCCCCTCACCCATTGCAACCGACACATCAGCGCCCGCGAGCACTGGTGCATCATTCACACCATCCCCAACCATCATTACTGTGGCACCGGCCGATTGTAACTGCTTTAAATACGCCAGCTTTTGGCTGGGTAGCTGCTCTGCAATACTCTGATCTATTCCCAAAGTAGCTGCCAAGCTACTAACAACCGCCTCCTTATCACCACTAAGTACTGTCGTCCTGTAGCCTTGTTGATGTAGTGACTGAACACAGTCGAAAGCATCGTCCCTGAGCTGATCTTGTAACTGGTAAACGGCCAACAACTGCCTTTCGGAAGCAAGGTAAACGATGTTGTTCACAATTCCTGCGTCTATTTTGGTGTTATCCGCTGCATTTAAAGTTCCTAGACCGGATGAGCCTGCCCCCGATAACTGTGCTTGAAAAGCGTCACGATCAAGCCATTCTAGTACAAAGCGTTCAGTACCAATTCGGTAGCGTTGGCCTTGATAGTAGCCCTCCACACCAAAGCCCGGAATATTTTGTACCTGAGTTACCTCAAGTACATACCCACTTGCGCCAAGAATAGCCTTACTGACTGGGTGCTCTGAGGTACTTTCAAGACCCGCAGCCAATGCCAGTATATCCGCCTCATTATCAAAACCTGACCCACTCACAAAGGCTTTTTGTTGGCACAACAATAACTGCCCGGTGGTTAAAGTTCCTGTTTTATCGAACACAATGTCTGACACATGAGACAAACCCTCAAGCGAATGCCCGCGGGTTGTCAGTAGTCCCATTCTAGTCAAGCTACTGGTGGCCGTCGTTAACGCTACTGGTGTGGCCAGTGATAATGCACAAGGGCAGGTCACAACCAATACCGAAATCGTCACCCAAAAAGCCCGCTCCGCATCATGGAAATACCACGCAGTAAAAACCACAGCTGCCAAGAGCAAAATCCCCAGCACAAACCAGGCCGCAACCGAATCCGCTAACTTTGCAATTGGAGGCTTTTCCATTTGTGCCCGATCAAGCAGGCGAATAATAGAGGACAGTACAGTACTTTCACCAACAGCCTGAACCTCCATGTGCAGCGGACTTTCAATATTAACGGTTCCACCATTGAGATGATCACCCGATGATTTCAGCACTGGAATACTCTCACCACTGAGCATGGCTTCGTTGACGCTACTTTGACCATCAAAGACCACTCCATCCGCCGGTATTGTTTCACCGGGTTTAATCAGGACGTGATCTCCGATTTGTAATTCAGAAACACTGACAATGGTCTGCTGATTTCCCTCATCCAAGCGAGTAGCCGTTGCCGGTAATAAGCGCACCAGCTCATCGGCTACTCTTCCGGCTCGGTGTCTTGCCGACATCTCCAAATGGCGACCTAGCAACAGGAAAAATGTAAACATGGTCACGGAGTCAAAGTAAACTTCCCCTGTGCCAGACAATGTTGCCCAAACACTTGCAAAGAAAGTTGCAATAATAGCCAGACTAACCGGCACATCCATTCCCAAACGACGGCGTTTTAACTCACGCCATGCCGATTTGAAAAATGCACTAGACGCAAAAATCACAACAGGTGTGGTAATAATTAGCCCCGCCCAACGCAGCATTTGCTGACTACTCTCGCCGATCGCATCTCCACCAATATACAATGCCAAAGCAGTCATCATCACCTGCATCATGCCAATGCCAGAAATTACTATCCGGCGTAAAGACTGTTTTTGTTCACCATCGTGAAGGCTTTGCAGACGGCCAGCGTCAAACGGATAAGCCTGATAGCCGATGCTACGAATTTTGGACAAGATGTCGCTCAGTAGTAATTGCCGCTTATCCCATTTAACAATAGCACGGTGAGTGGTGAGGTTTACCTGGAGGGAGACAATACCGGGTATAGCTTGAAGGTGGTGTTCAATTAGCCAAACACAGGCGGCGCAAACGATCCCTTCAATAATCAACGAGGCTTCAGCAGTTTCATCTTCGGCGACACGAACGAAGGACTGCTGCACGGCCTCATTGTCATATATGCGCAATTGCTGCAACTCATCGGGGATCAGAATTTCTGACTTTGGGGATGGCTCGGTTCGGTATCGATAAAAATCATCCAAACCATTTTCAACGATAGCCTGCGCTACAGCCTGACAACCAAGACAACACATCGGCCTTGGCTTACCATCAATCACAATATGAAAATCAGCCCCATTCAACGGCAGACCACAGTGATAACACTCGTCCGCCCCAACAACCGTGGAAGGTTCAGCCATCAACTACTTGCTGAATCACGCGCAACATCAATATATCCTTTGATTTCGTGCACATCATCGCCCCGTTGAATCGTTACCACAATGGTCCAACGCCCTGGTACCGTTAACATGACTTCAGATCTGTACACACCGGGGGACTTCTCAGAAAGTAACACACCACTTTGATCCTGCTTTGGGTCCGCAGTACTCAGGTACTTCGCCGTAGCTGTTGCCCCTGCAACCAACACTCCATCTTTATCTTTCACCACTATCTCAAATGGCTCAACGGTATCTAGCCTCGGTGGATGCTCCCAGCCTCCCTCAACGACCCATCCTCGCTGCTTTTGAACTTCAAGGCGTTGCAGGTATTCATTAAACTGGTTTTCTTTCTGTCGAAAATCGTGAGCAACTATTCCCGGTGCATACTTCGTTGCAATTGCAATGATATTGGAGTCCACCACCGTCAGTATAAGGAAAAAAGCCACGATAGAAGCAGGCGCCCAATGGAACCAGCCCAACTTCGCCTCCGAACCCTCTCGACGTGCCTCACGAGTATAGGTGACAATGCCCAAGCCGTAAGCCGTCATACTAAAAAAGGCAAAGTGAATAGCGAAGACATCAATGCCTGGCCAGTAAAAGTAAGCCAGGGGAAAGTAGATCGCCCAAATAATCAACGTAGTGAGCAAGGCTGATGCGCGCCCACTCCATTTCATCCATAAATGAAAAAAGAAAAACAACAGGAAGGCTGCGGCAATACCGCAGCCCATTGTAATCAATAAATGAATATTAGCCATTTTTCCTAGTCAATTTAGGGGGTTATAAACTGAGAATCTACGTACACAGGCTTCTCAACCTCACCCGTTATAGGCGTTAATTTAAAACGAATCGGCAAATCCTTGTTACTACGAACGGCAGATTCTGGTTGGCGAACCCTGACAAACATTCTCAGACTCTTACCCGCACCTAAATGAACCTTATCAAGCTTACCAAGATCCACGACACCATCCGGTACACCTTCAACAGATAAGTTAAACGTGGCCGGCTTCATCGTCTTGTTATAGTACTTAAACCGATAGCTATTTTGTACAGAACCGTCAGACAACACCACAAACAATGGATTCCTGACCTGCGATACGTCAACAGTCACTTTCTGTACAGACAGTACACTCCAGAACAACACTCCCGCCGCAGCTAAGGTAGCAATTCCATAACCAACAGTACGCACACCAAAATACGAGGTCTTTTTGCCCTCAAGCGCATTCTCAGACGTATAACGAATAAGACCGCGCGACCACTTGTGCTTGTCCATAATGGTATCGCAGGCATCGATACACAAACCGCAATGGATGCAAGCAATCTGCAAGCCATTACGAATATCAATCCCCATCGGACAAACCTGCACACAGAAGTTGCAATCCACACAGTCACCGTGCCCCAACTCATGGCGCTGTTCAAGCGTCTTCATGGCTTTGGCGGGTTTGGCACGCCCAGATTCACCCTCGCCGCGATTATAGTCGTATGAAACAATCGAGGTATTCTCGTCGAACATAGCACTCTGGAAGCGAGAGTATGGGCAAATGTGAACACACACCGCATCCTTGATCGCACCAGCCGCCAGATAAGTCGTCACAGTCAGGATAAGCGTCGCAAAATATGCAGCCAGCGGTGCTTGTCCGGTAAAGAACTCAACGATCAGTACACGAGCCTCAGCCCAATACAAAGTAAAGGTCAGCCCGGTCCAAAAAGCCAGCAATACCCACAGAACATGGGTCGCCCCTACTTTTAGCAGTTTTTCCTTATTCGACCAAGGCTGCTTCTTAAGACGTAACCGCGCAACACGATCCCCTTGAATTCTTCTCTCAATCAAGCGAAAAGCATCGGTCCACAATGTTTGGAAGCAAAAGAAACCACAGAATATCCGACCCGCAATAGTGGTCACAAAGAACAGAAATACCGCCGCAAAGAACAGCAAAGCTGCCAACGAGAGAATATCCTGGGGGTTAAAAACCTGATTAAATAAGTAATACTTGTGAGTGGATAAATCAAAAGCCACCATCTGATTTGGCCCCACTTCACGGGACCACGGCATCCAGGGTAGTAAGAAAAAAACCAGATACCCTAGAATAAGAATGGCGGTTTTGATATTCCTGAAACGCCCCTTGACGGAGCGTGGCTCAATGATCTTCTGATATTCAACGAATTGCAAAGGTGCTTCGCTCATCTCAATCACCGTCTGGCGATGTCGCTGATAATGAAACCAGCGACCGCCCTAATTTGTAATGTTTACTGGCCGCCCGCTCGCTTATTTAATAAGTAAGCGGTCAACACTTTAATCTCCGTATCAGTCAGACGTGAAGCCCAGCCCGGCATTTCACGACTAACACCATTATGAATAACCTGCTTGACGCGCTTTAGGCGCTCCTCATCAGACTCCGCACCACGCACATCCGCGATCGTCCAGATTTTATCCGTCAGATTCGCCGCGCCCTGAGACTTCAAGCCTGTTCCTTCGTGCGTATGACAATAGTGACAACCACCTGTTTGACCGTGGAAAATCTCTTTTCCGGCAGCCGCCAGCTCAGGGTCATTTTTCTCGCCCGACATACTCAACACGTAGTTCGCAACTTGTGTCAACTGTGTATCATCGAACGTCTCTTCATAAGCAGGCATGAAGCCTAAACGACCATGCTTCAAGGTTGTTTCGATTTCGTGAGCCTTACCTCCCCACAACCAATCATCATCAATCAGATTCGGGTACGCACCAATCACACCCCCGGCACCCGTTTGGTGACATACCGCACAGTAGTCACCGAAAATACCATTACCGTAAGACTCGACGAATGCCACCTTGTCAGCATCTTTCGCAATATCCTCATAGCTGGACTTCGCAATCTCACTCAGGTAAGCCTTCTGTACCATCGCACTGTCGCCCGTTTGCATCTCTTCTGCAAGCAATGCACGTGTATTCCAGTGAGTTGTCACCTCTTCGCCACTATCCTTGAGATAAGAAATAGAACTCACACCTTTTATGAAGGCATTTCCAACAGGCCATGATGGATAAATTATCCAGTAAACGATCGCAAACACAACGGTCGCGTAGAACGTCCACAACCACCAGCGAGGCAGTGGATTATTGAACTCCTGAATATTATCGTCCCAAACATGACCTGTCGTTTCAACACCAGTTATGGGGTCTCTTTCTGTCATTTTATCTACCACCTTTCTGAGCTATATCATTCGGTTCGTCTTCAAGCGGAATGTTCTTGTACGACTCAAGACGCTCGCTACGTTTCTTTCCTGTATAAACATACAGCAGCATCCCGACAAACAGAGGGAAAAAGATCAACAACGCGACAATCTTGCTATTCCCTAAGTCCGTTAACCAAATCCATAGATCACTCATCTTAAAAACTCCGCAAAAGCACTGTCACTGTTGATTATCGAGCCTTAATAAACTCATGTTCATCATGAGCTTTAAAGTCAATCATCGTGCCAAGTACCTGCAAATAAGCAATCAATGCGTCCATTTCGGTAATCCGTTCAGGGTCACCATCACGGTTAACTCGCTGTGCATCAGCAATCAGATTTTCATCCGCACGCGTCACATCCAACTTATCCGCAACATCCTGACCAAACTGCTTCACATTGGAATCATATTCTTCCTGCGTCAGTGAGTAAGGAACCCCCACTTTCTTCAACGCTTCCATTTTTGCCTGAATGTCAGAATAGTCCAATTCATTCTCAAGTAACCACGGATAGTTGGGCATGATTGACTCAGGCACAACCGAAGTCGGCTTAACCAGGTGCTTCATATGCCATGCATCAGAGTACTTCCGCCCCACACGCGCCAAATCTGGCCCGGTACGCTTGGAACCCCACTGAAACGGATGATCATACTGAGACTCCGCCGCCAGCGAATAATGCCCATAACGCAACGCCTCATCACGGAATGGACGAACCATTTGTGAGTGACAGTTGTAGCAACCCTCACGCGTGTAAATGTCACGTCCCGCCTGCTCCAGTGGCGAATAAGGCCTAACCGCCTGAGTACCATCAGCACGACGCACATCTTCCACGGTATCGTTGATATAAAACAAAGGTGTGATCTCAACCAAACCACCGATACTAATGGCGACCATGGTAAATATGATCAACACGCCAATATTCGTTTCAAAAATTTCGTGTTTCAATTTCATGAAAATATTCCCGCTATCTCTGATCGCTTATGCACTAACTGCTTCTCGCTCAAGTGAGTTTTCTGTCACTCGCTGAGCGTTCCGAATTGTCATATAGACATTGAAGGCCATCAGAAACATTCCTGATACGAAGAACATGCCACCGATTGCCCGCACCACCAACGGCGCATGCATAAAGACAACCGTCGAGATAAACGTATAAGCGAGATTTCCATATTCATCAAATTCACGCAGCATCATGCCTTGACCGATACCCGACGCCCACATTGATGTGATGTACAAAATAATACCCAGCGTCGAAACAAAGAAGTGAATCTTGACAAGCTTCATGCTGTACAACTCTGTATTCCACAGTCTTGGAATCATGTGGTAGAACGAACCGACAGTAATCAGGGCAACCCAACCCAGTGCACCGGAGTGTACATGCCCAACCGTCCAGTCAGTGTAGTGCGACAACGCGTTCACTTCTTTCAAGGACATCATCGGACCTTCAAACGTAGACATTCCGTAGAATGACAAGGCCGTAATCATAAACATCATAATCGGATCAGTACGCAACTTATCCCATGCGCCAGACAACGTCATAATACCGTTGATCATTCCACCCCACGATGGCATCAACAACAGGATTGAGAACACTGCCGCGAGCGATGATGTCCAGTCAGGGATTGCCGTCCAGTGTAAGTGGTGAGTACCCACCCACATGTACATGAAGCCCAACGCCCAGAAGTGAACGATTGATAAGCGATAAGAATAAACCGGACGACCTGCTTGCTTGGGAACAAAGTAGTACATCATGCCAAGGAAGGCTGCAGTCAAAAAGAAGCCCACGGCATTATGACCATACCACCACTGCGTCATCGCATCCTGAGCACCAGAGAACAAGCTGTAGGACTTTGCTCCAGCGAAACTCACCGGCACCGCCAGATTATTGAAGATATGCAGAATCGCTGTTGCCAAAATAAACGCCATGTAGAACCAGTTGGCCACGTAGATGTGCGGCTGATTACGACGCATGATGGTTGCAACAAACACGATGAAATACGTGACCCAGACAATGGCAATCATGATATCAACATACCACTCTGGCTCCGCGTACTCACGCGCCTGAGTAATGCCCATCATGTAACCGATACCAGCAACCACCAAAGCCGCATTCCAGCCGTAGAACATGAAGTCATGCACTGCCTTGGTGCCCGCTAGGCGAGCCTGACAAGTTCGTTGAACCACGTAGAAAGACGTTGCAAAAAGCGCATTACCACCGAAGCCGAAAATTACACCACTGGTATGAACCGGGCGTAGACGACCGAAAGTAATCTGTGCAATATCAAAGTTCAGAAACGGCCACGCAAGTTCTGAAGCGATCCAGACCCCAGTGAACATTCCCGCTATACCCCAAATCAGGGACGCTATTGCGAACTTCTTTACAATGTCATAGTTATATTGCTCAACAGAGCCAGCACTACTATGAGCCATGCCATTACCTCAACTTAAAATTTAATCCGTACTCACTCAGATACCCGTGCCACACCCCAGATGCGGAGCGCTTGTAGGCGCACAAGGATACACCAGAACTTCTAGAGGTGTCTTGAAAAACACCCACAATAGATCCACTTTATCGCGCTCCCAGAAAGGAATCATATTTAACATTTAATTCCTTAATAAACGCCGGGCAATTACCGAAGCATATCAGGGCAAGAGTATCACTAACCAAGTCAGGACTGCATTGACAGAAATCAACAAAACTGCGGCCGATCCCATATCCTTCGCTCGACCTGAAAGCTCGTGCCACTCACCACCAAAGCGATCCACAACCGCCTCAATGGCCGAGTTCAGCAACTCAACGACTAATACCAGAACGATGCTCCCAATCAACAGGACAACCTCTACGCCCGTCTCCCCTAGCCAAATTGCCAGCGGGGTAGCGATCAACAACACAGCAAGCTCCTGACGAAAAGCCTCTTCGCCACGGTAAGCCGCTTTTAATCCCTGCATTGAAAACCGGAAAGCGTTAACCAGCCGCTTCCAGCCTCGGTTTGTATTTCCTGATGCCATTCGTGCTCAACTTTCCCTACGTTATATACTCATTAACGATAGGCATCAATGTCAGGGCACGAGCATACCAGATTCCTGTCACCAAAAACATTATCGACACGGTTAACGGTTGGCCAGTATTTACTACTATACGACACTCCCTTTGGAAATACTGCCTGTTGCTGAGTATAAGGATGATGCCATTCGCCACTTAAATCCTTTAATGTATGCGGTGCATTCACCAGCGGGTTATCATCTGCTGGCCACTCACCAGACTGAACACTCAGTATTTCTTGCTTAATCGCAATCATCGCATCACAAAAACGATTCAGCTCCGACAAGGACTCCGACTCTGTTGGCTCAATCATCAAAGTACCTGCCACCGGAAATGACATGGTCGGCGCATGGAAGCCATAATCCATTAAACGCTTCGCAATATCTTCTTCCGAAATACCCGATGCCGCTTTTAATGGGCGAATATCAATAATACACTCATGCGCAACCCGCCCATTCGTTCCCTCAAACAATACCGAATAATGAGGTGCTAAACGCTCCTTCACGTAGTTAGCATTCAAAATCGCCAATTCAGTGGCACGTTTCATCCCCTCGGCGCCCATTTGCTTGAGGTACACCCAAGAAATCGGAAGTATTGCTGCACTGCCATAAGGAGCCGCAGAAACCGCACTATTACCTTCAATCTTATCATCGACGGGACTCACTACATGACTGGGTAGGAACGGCGCCAAGTGTGATTTCACACCAATCGGCCCCATACCCGGGCCACCACCACCGTGTGGAATACAGAATGTCTTATGCAAATTCAGATGAGATACATCCGAGCCAAACTTGCCTGGCTTACACAAGCCTACCTGCGCATTCATATTGGCACCGTCCATATAAACTTGCCCACCATACTGATGCGTTAGCTCACACAACTCAACCACGGCCTCTTCAAAAACTCCGTGTGTTGACGGATAGGTAATCATCACCGCAGACAGGTTTTCAGCATGTAACTCTGCCTTTTTCCTGAAATCTTCAATATCCACATTGCCATTCTTATCACACTCGACAATCACCACTTTCATGCCTGCCATCGCCGCCGACGCAGGGTTGGTTCCGTGGGCCGAGCTTGGAATCAGACAGACATGACGATGCCCTTCCCCACGACTCTCGTGATAACGGCTAATTGCCACCAGACCCGCATACTCACCTTGTGCGCCGGAGTTGGGTTGCATAGAAATCTCATCATAACCCGTCACTTCGGTCAGGAAGGTTTCCAACTCTGCAATCATCTTGCGATAACCAACGGTTTGATCTTTTGGCGCAAATGGATGAATATCTGCAAACTCCGCCCAGGTTACGGGCAACATTTCGCTACTGGCATTCAGTTTCATGGTGCATGAACCCAAAGGAATCATGCCGTGTGTCAATGAAAAGTCTTTATTTTCCAAACGCTTCAGGTAGCGCAGCATCTCTGTTTCGGAGTGATAACGATTAAAAACCTCATGTGTCAAATAATCACTTTCACGCACATAAGCCGCTGGAATACCCGCTATGCCTTCGGCCACACATGCCGCATCCAGACTCTCAATATCCACGCCATGATCTTCGTCCAACAAAACATCAATTAATAGCTGTAAGTCTGCACGAGTTTTGCGCTCATCAAAACTAATGGACAACTTATCATCACCCAATAGTCGTAAATTAATCCCTTCTGCCAACGCAGCCTGATACACCACATCACGCTGCTCACCGAAGTTGAGTGTTAATGTATCGAACCACGTGTCATTCACCACCTCAATTCCATGCTGTTGACATGCCATTGCTGTGATACTCGCCATGCGATTGATACGCTGTGCAATTTGCTTCAAGCGCTGTGGCCCATGATAGACTGCGTAAAGCGCGGCCATGTTTGCCAGCAGTGCCTGGGCAGTACAGATATTAGAGGTCGCCTTGTCACGTCGGATGTGCTGCTCGCGGGTTTGCAGCGCCATGCGCAAAGCTGTGTCGCCTGTTTTATCCAACGACACACCAATCAGGCGGCCTGGCATGGTTCGCTTGAACTTATCTCGTACTGCAAAGAAAGCAGCATGGGGGCCGCCAAAGCCCATTGGCACACCAAAACGCTGTGCCGATCCCAATACAACATCAGCATCCATTTCACCCGGAGACTTCAGCAGTAGCAAGCTCATCAAGTCGGCCGCCACACAGACTAAAGCCTTTTGCTCATGCGCTTGCGAAATCAACGGCTCAATATCAACGATCGCCCCTGTAGTATCCGGATACTGTAGCAGTACCCCAAACACCTCATGGCTTGCCAGCTCTGTCGCAGCATCGCCAATGATTAGTTCGTAGCCGAAATACTTCGCGCGGGTTCGGAGTACATCGATTGTTTGCGGATGAACTTGCTGATCGACAAAGAATGCATTACTTTTCAGCCGGTTCGAGCGTTTACACAAAGCCATTGCCTCGGCAGCAGCAGTAGCCTCATCCAACAATGACGCATTGGCAATACCCATGCCCGTCAAGTCCATCACCATTTGCTGATAATTCAGCAAGGCCTCCAAGCGCCCCTGTGAAATCTCCGGCTGGTAAGGCGTGTATGCCGTATACCAGCCCGGATTTTCCAATACATTACGCAGAATAACCGGCGGTACGATCGTGTCGTAATATCCCATGCCAATATAAGAAGTGGCTACGGTATTATCATCAGCCATCGCTCTCAAGTTGGCCAATGCCTGCTGCTCACTACAGGCTTTCCCCAACGCCAATGGCTCATCCAGCAAAATACCCGCCGGAACAGTTTGCCGAACCAGTTCGCCCAAGCTCTCAACACCAATAGCCGACAACATGGTTTGTACATCATCAGCACTTGGCCCAATATGACGGCTGATAAAATCATCATGCTGCTCAAGCGTTTGTAGGGAATGCGCCACTGTATTCTTCATAATTAACCTTCGTAACCAGAGGGGGATCAGTCGTCCAGGGACGCAAGATAGGCATCAGCATCCATCAGTTCGTCCATTTGTTGCATATCACTTGGCTGAACCCGAAACAGCCAACCACCATCAAACGGCTCACTATTCACCAACTCCGGCGCATCTTCCAGAGTACTGTTTACTTCAAGCACCTCACCGCCAATCGGTGCATAAACATCCGATGCCGCCTTTACAGACTCAACCACGGCACACTGCTCGCCAGCAGCCAATACAGTCCCCTCTTCAGGCAACTCAACAAAGACCAAGTCTCCCAATAATTCTTGTGCGTGATCGGTAATCCCAACGGTTACACTGCCATCCTGATTGGTACGAGCCCACTCATGGGACTCATGATATTTTAATTCTGCGGGTAAATTACTCATCTCTTACTCTCCATAGGTCATAATGCAATAGCGATATTCATAATGACAAGTCAGCGGACTCGCCCCAACCGCCATTAATCCAGCTGCGACTTGCCATTTCGAACAAATACAGGTTTCACCACCTTTGCCGCAAGACACTTACCACGAATTTCAACTTCGCAACTATCGCCAATGCTTGCAGGTACTCGTGCCAATGCAATGGACTTGCCCAGTGTTGGGGAAAAAGTGCCGCTAGTAATTTCACCCTCACCAACATCACAGACAACTTTTTGATGTCCACGTAGGACACCCTTTTCCTGCAACACCAAGCCCACCAACTTCTGACTCACTCCCTGCTCCTTTTCTGCCTGAATGGCACGACGACCGATAAAGTCACGGTCTTGCGGCTCCCAAGCAATCGTCCAGGACAAGCCAGAAACCAGAGGCGAAGTCGTTTCATCCATATCTGAACCATAAAGATTCATGCCTGCTTCCAAGCGGAGTGTGTCACGCGCACCCAATCCAATAGGGGCGACACCCACTGCCAGCAGTCGCTCCCATAAGTCACCGGCTCGCTCATTGGGTAGCATAATTTCGTAGCCCGCTTCCCCCGTATAGCCAGTTTTGGCAATAAACAAGTCGCCTGCCTGTACGCCAAAGAACACACCAAGATCTTCCACCGTCACCCGCTCAGACTCAGAAAGCAAGCCCTGAACAGACTCAATCGCCTTTGGCCCCTGCACTGCCAACATTGACAGGTCATCACGCACCGTCATTTCAACATGATAAGAAGCCTTCTGAGCCTCCAGCCACGCCAAATCTTTATCACGCGTTCCGGCATTAATCACCAAACGGTAAAAGTCATCGCCTAAATAGTAAACGATCAAATCATCAACCACCCCTCCCTCTGCATTCAGCATTGGGCTATACAAGGCTTTACCGAGCTGGGTGAGCTTTGCGACGTCGTTTGCCAATAGGTGGCGTAAAAATGCTTGGGTCTTTTCACCTTTGAGGTCAACCACGACCATATGTGACACATCAAACACGCCGGCGGCGGTTCTCACCTGATGGTGTTCCTGCACCTGAGAACCGTAGTGAATGGGCATTTCCCAACCGGCAAAATCGACAATTTTGGCACCCGCAGCGAGGTGGTGATCATATAAAGCAGTACGTTGAGGCATTTAGATATCAGTCTCCATAAAAAAGGCGGCAGATAGCTTTCACTATCTGCCGCCCCTCTGTCCTGATACCTGAGATATTCCCCGCTGACAACAGCGCGTTAAGCCCTTCGGTAGGTGCGATGCACACCGTTCTCCAGAGTTAGCACAAAATACAGTCCTTCTGCCTGAGCGTTTCCGGGCGGATTTGCGTCTTCGGCGGCCAGCCTAACTCCCTGACCCTCTCCTGCATTCTGTGTTGCTAATCGCGAGGAGTATATCCAAGCCTCAAGTAAATTCAAAGCGTGAATCATTTTTTCTGGTTAAAAACGCTCTTAGGCTTATCAGCATCCAGCATCGCTGCCAAACGGTCAGCGGGCATATAACCAGGGATTAACTGTCCCGATTCTGTTAGCAATGCTGGCGTACCATTTACACCCAAGGCCTGCCCTAGCTGATATTGTTGTTTAACCGGATTGTCACATTTTTTTGCTGCAATTTTTTGACGGTTTTTGGCTTTAGTCATTGCCAACTGCTGATCATCCGCGCACCAAACACTGACAATTTTATCGTAAGAAGGCGAACCAACGCCCGCACGTGGGAAGGCCAAATACTCAACCGTAATGCCCTTTTCATTAATCTCATCCATCTCACGGTGCAGCTTCGCACAATATCCGCAATCAATATCGGTAAACACCTTGAGGACGTGCTTTTCATCTTTGGCTTTGAATACAACCGGTGTCGTTTTCGCGGCCTCCATCATCTTCTTACGCACTGAACGCTGCGCAACTTCTGACAAGTTTTCCCGTGTCTGCAAATTCAGCAAATCGCCACTAATGAAGTATTTGCCATCGGCGCTCAGATAGACTAATTCTGTGCCGTACATCACCTGATACAGACCTGCAATCTGACTCTCTGCAATTGAGTCCGGCGGAGTTTTGAAAGTCTTAACCAGCACATCATTCAGCAACTTTTCCGTTGTGCCAGAATCTGCGGTTGCCTTTTTAGTTGGTTCTGCTGCGCCCACCACGCCCATTGCCAACAGGCATAACCCAAGTGTTGCTACTCTTAATTTGTTTTTCATCATCGTTTGCTTACTACCATTGTTTTTGAATACGTTAAAGAGACTACGCTGTCGGCGAGCTGAACAAATGTACGACCAAGCTACCCACGCGGATGGTGTTGCCGGTGTACCTCCTGCAAACGCGCCTGCGCAATATGTGTATAAATTTGAGTCGTGGACAGGTTACTATGACCGAGCAACATTTGTAAGACCCGTAAGTCCGCGCCGTGGTTCAATAAGTGTGTCGCAAACGCATGCCTTAGCGTATGGGGTGACAATTTTTGTTCAATACCAGCCTCTACTGCATAACGTTTAATCAGATACCAAAATGCCTGGCGGCTCATCCCCTGCCCGCGACGTGTGACAAAAACCGCATTACAAACACCTTGCCCACGCATCAGCTCCGGCCTTGCGACATCAAGGTATACACTTACCCAGCCCACAGCAACATCGCCAATGGGTACCAGACGCTCTTTACTCCCCTTGCCCAACACCCGGACAACACCCATTTGCAAATTAATCTGGGATAATTCCAGAGAAATCAACTCAGTCACACGCAAGCCAGTTGCGTACAACAACTCCAGCATCGCCCGATCGCGCAACCCCAGCATTTTTTCCGTATCGGGAGCTTCCAGCAATGCATCTACTTGCGTTTCAGATAAAGACCCCGGCAAAGAGCGGCCAATACGCGGTGCATCAATCAAGGCAGATGGATCTTCCGCTACCCGCCCTTGGCGTAGTTGATAGTGATAAAAGCGGCGCAAACTGGATAATACGCGCGCCATACTACTGGTCTTGGCACCCTGCTTTCCGCGATATGCTAGGTATTGCTGAAGCGTTGCCGAATCCGCACTGAGTAAATCCAGGGACAACTCACTCCCCAACCAATCCGCCCACGCACTCAGATCACGGCGGTAGGCTGCCAGCGTATTTTGGCTCAGGCCACGCTCCGACCAAAGCGCATCCAGAAAGCCATCAATCAACGACTGATTATCCAAGTTAAAAAATCTGCACTTACTTCAAGTCTTCACCAGAAATGATCGCTTGTGATGCGTCCACGGAACGCAGCACATTACCCTTGAACTCACCTTTTCCATAAAAATCAACTTTCTTGATGCTCGGAAACACATCACTAAATGAGATTTGCAAACGATCCACTGGATCACACTCAAACACATAAGTCAGCTCAAAGTCACTATGCCCATTATCATCACCCACTGCGTGTACATCATCCGCGCCTTCACTCTTGGTATTCGGGTCATCGTGCTCATGATAAGCCAACATATCAGAGTCCATATTAGAGCTATACGGCGCACAGGCATCAACGGGAACAAACTGAAATAACCACCTTAGCGCTTCCTCTTTGTAAAGCCTTTCATACTGCTCATTCAGCTTCTTTTTTTGCTCAGGCCGTTTTGGTGAACCCTCAAAGCCCAAAATATCCTGCGACGTGGCAACCATTTTGAATGTCAGAAAACTATCCTCCTTCACAACCGCAACCGCCAAAGTTCCATGCTGGTGCGGGCCGGGAATCGGAGTGGCCATTGCGGTAGATACAGGCAGCAATAAAGCCGCCAATACTGAAAGAAGTTTCATGGATTTGTCTCACTGCTCGAAGATTATCAATATAAGGATGCAGGCAATTTCAACTGCAGATGGTGCAGGTATCCCCTCTGATTTTGGGTATAATAGCGCCGCCGAATTTACCCGAGGGATGTTAGCATGTCACCATTTCTGAAAACAGCCATTGATGCCGCCAAAGCCGCACAGCAGATCATTGAGAAATACTATAACGGCGAATTTGACGTTGAAATTAAGCCTGATCAAAGCCCGGTGACGATTGCCGATGTCGAAACGGAACAAACCATTAAGAAAATTATTCTGGATACCTTCCCTGATCATGGCTTCTACGGTGAAGAAACTGGCAAAGTCAATGAGGGTGCTGACTACAACTGGCTGATTGATCCCATTGATGGCACCAAAAGTTTTGTTCGTGGCTACCCTTTCTTTTCGACACAAATCGCGCTCATGCACAAAGGTGAGTTGATTGTCGGTGTGTCAAATGCGCCCTGTTTCAACGAAATGGCTTACGCAGAAAAAGGTCAGGGTGCGTGGCTAAATGGTGAAAAAATCACCGTGAGTGATATTGCAGACCTTCATAACACCACCCTCTCACTGGGGAATATCGCAACCATTGCTCGCCAACCACAATGGCAGACACTTGGCGAGCTGATTCAGCAAGTCCATCGCACCCGCGGTTATGGCGATTTCTACCATTACCACCTGTTGGCCAGCGGTAAACTGGATATAGTTGTTGAGTCAGACGTTAACATTCTGGATATTGCCGCCCTGTCGGTCATTGTCAACGAAGCGGGTGGGTGTTTTACCGATTTATCCGGTCAGGCGCTGACGCTGGATACAACAAGCGTCTTGGCTTGCAATCTCAAAACAACACATCAACACCTGCTGGATCGCTTGCAATACAGCTGAATTACTTCGCGTCAGAAGAGCCTGAGGCAGCCGAGGTACTGTCCGAATGACCTCCTTCTTCCTTCAGGTTCTTCTTATTGCCGCTTTTAAAATCCGTTTCATACCATCCACCGCCACTTAAACGAAACCCCGCCGCAGTGACTTGCTTATGTAACTCAGGTTCGTTACAAGATGGGCAGATAGTTAATGGTGCATCGCTGACCTTTTGAATTACTTCTTCAACATGACCACACTTGGCACACTGATACTCATAAATTGGCATAGTTAACCTCAAAAAATTACTTCACGGACGTGTCCCCACAAATGTGGGCGGAAGCATAGCTTTTCAAGTTTTATCAAGCAATCGCAGTCCCGTACGACCACGCCAACAGAATTTACTGAATTTGCAAATTGCTTTCTGCTACGATAATCCCCATGACCGACCGCTCCACTGAGGTTGGCTTGCGTTGCTCGCGGCCTGAAGCCCCACGAATATCAAGCACTCTGGCGGCTGCCAACAAAGCCAAGAGCCTATGGATAATCAGGGACCACCAAGGATCTGAAATCAGAGATACATTAAATGTCCTATCTTGAACATATTCAGCGCTGCAACCAGTTTGTACGCGAGCAGTTTTTGCCTTTTTTTATTGGTGAACAATGCCTCGGGTTGACTCACAAAGACCATGTGATCCACCTACTAAAATGGCCTGATGTGTTTTATGTTGACCACCAAGGCTTGCACTTGAACCCAACACTCAATACACCTGAGTCGCGTACCGATGCTGTTAATAGGGTTGTTTACGCACTGCACCAGCAAGGCATTATTGAGTCATGGCTAAGCGAGCAATACAGCGTCAGCCAACACTTCCAAGGCGACAGTCTCATGTGTATTGAGCGGGCTGCAACTGCCTTTCTCGGTGTGCGTGGATACGGCATCCACGTCAATGGCCTGGTGCGTAAAAAAGATGGCATTCATGTGTGGGTTGCCACACGCTCAACGCACAAGCCCTCTTATCCCGGCATGTTGGATCAAATAGTCGCGGGTGGCCAACCGGCAGGTATTAGTCTGATGGATAATCTGATCAAAGAAGCAGCTGAAGAAGCCGGTATCCCAGCGGACATCGCGACACAAGCCAGCTTTGCGGGGGAAATTCATTATTGCGCCGCCACGTCCCGCGGCCTCCACAATGGCGGTATTTTTGTCTATGACCTATGGTTAAGTGAAGACTTTGTCCCGCACAATACAGATGGCGAGGTTGCGTCTTTTCAGCTTCTGCCTATTCAGGAGGTCGCTGACCTTGTTGATCATACGACAAAGTTTAAAGACAACTGCAACCTGGTGAATATCGACTTATTTTTGCGGCTGGGTGTGATCAATGACTCTCACCCGGATTATCATGCCATTAAAGATGCACTATACGCCGAACCATTAACAATCAAACCCGACAACACGAGTACACACAATGCCTTATTCCAGTGACCTCCAGCATGACTACATTCCTCTCACTCCAGTTGCAAAAAGCCAACTTGAGTCACTGATCGACTTATCACGACCGGCTGTGGCTAACTGGATTCAGCAAAGCGACTTTGCCGCCAAAGAAGGCGAAATTTGCTTAATCCATAACGAGAATGGTGAATTAAGTGAAGTGTTAATTGGTGTTGCAGAACAGCATGAGCGTCGCTGGGCAATTGCAGGACTTCCCTCCAAGCTTCCAGTCAACCATTACCAACTGCATTGCAACTGGAGCATGGCCGAACAAGCCCAAGCCATGATCGGTTGGGGACTGGGGAGTTATCAATTTGACCAATTTATCAACAATGATAAGGCTCAACCCATTTTATTTTTGCCGAGCGAGCAAAAAACAACAGTCATGGCATTCTACGATGCCTTGTGTACCGTTCGTGATCTCATCAACCTACCCGCCAACCACATGATGCCAGAGCATTTGTCTCAGGAACTGGCGGCACTTGCCAATGATTATCATGCTGAATTTGAAGAAATTGTTGGCGATGACTTATTAGCCAAAAACTTTCCAACCATTCATGCCGTTGGACGCGCCAGTGACCACGCACCTCGCCTGCTATCCCTAAGATGGGGTGATGCCGATAACCCCAAACTGACCTTGGTGGGTAAAGGCGTTTGTTTTGACAGTGGTGGCTTGGATATTAAAGGTGCTGCCTCCATGCGCTACATGAAGAAAGACATGGGAGGAGCGGCTCACGTATTGGGATTGGCAAAATTGATCATGTCTTTCCAGCTTCCAGTGTGCCTTGAGGTACTGATCCCTGCTGTGGATAACGCTATTTCCGGAGATGCTTTCAGACCCGGCGATGTTATCACTACCCGCAGCGGCAAAACTGTAGAGATCGACAATACCGATGCAGAAGGCCGACTGGTACTGTGCGATGCACTATCCCTGGCCTGTGAGTCTGCACCTGATTTAATTATTGACTTCGCCACGTTAACCGGTGCAGCGCGCGTTGCACTGGGCACTGAGGTTCCGGCACTATTTAGCAATAACGACGCGCTGGCGCGTGACATCCATGATCAGTCGGTTCGCAGTGAGGAGCTAATCTGGCCAATGCCGTTACATCAGCCTTATTTCGACAAGCTAAAAAGCAACGTAGCGGATATGCTGAACTCAGCCGATGGCTACGGTGGAGCCATTACCGCTGCCCTATATCTGAATCAATTCGTGGATGGTGATATCGACTGGGCACACATTGACCTGATGGCATTCAATATTCGTGATCGTCCTGGTCGCCCGCAAGGCGGTGAGGCAATGGGATTATTTGCCATGTATGACTACCTGCAAGGCCGTTATCAAGCATAGCGAGCCGCAATAACCTGCTTAATACCACCGATATTAAGCAGGTACGCGACCAGACCGTAGCTACCCAGACCAATGGTCATCTGCAGCACCAACCAGTGCCAACCTCTTAGATCTTTAACAAACCAAAGGCACACACCCATCCCTAATGTTGCGATAATAATTTTTGCAATGTCCGTCATTGGCAAGGGAATAGGAAATACTTTTCGCCCATAAAAATACCCCAACACGCTGGCAATCATAAATGACAACAAAGTTGAGATTGCCGCCCCATGCATGCCCATTCTAGGAATAAGTAAGACATTCAGTAAGAGATTAATAATCGCCACGAAAATGGCAATTTTAAAAATCCCAAGATTTTTGTTTCCCAACTGGAAGGGCAAATGAAAATAAAAGGCGCCAAGCCCCATAAAAAATAATGCGCTCGCTATCCAAGGCAATACCAGAACCACAGACTCTTGGTACTTCTCACCAATCATCAGGTAAACCAAATCCGGCCCAACCAAAGACAGCCCAACCACCGCAGGAATCGAAATCCCCAACAATAAAATAACGTAGGTATTAAAGTATTCCAGCGCGGCTTCCTGACCTTTCTGATCCAGCAGCTTCACAATCATGGGATAAGCCGCCAAATTGATGGCATTCATCACCATCATGATGGAGTTACCGGCCAAATCATATCCCACTGCATATTTACCCGCTTCCGCTTTATCGACCATCCACGCCAGCATATAACGATCCGACAAATTGGCAATTTCATCCATAAAAAATGATGCTGCCAATGGCGTACCATAGATCAATAGCTTTTGGGTCAACTCCGGTGTGTAATAAGTGCGATCAAATAAAACCCAGCTTTTTGCACTAATAATCACTGATGGTATCAACATCCCGCAGGCAACCCCAACCACAACGCCTATCGGCCCAAAACCAAAATACGCACATGCTGCACCAAGGCTCAATGACAATACGGAGTAACTCACTGTCAGCATGGCATATCGGTTAGGTAACATTTGTGCCGACTGGAGCTGCTGACCAATCATCAACGCAGCAAAGCCCACCAGCAACAGCAGGCCCACCAGAACCGGCAAGACATAGTCCTTCCCTAACAACAAAATTATTAATGCAGCAATGACGGTAATAGGTACTGCCAACCTAAGGTAGATGACACCCAGCGTGGTGATAAATGCCCTTTCAGAATAAATGCCACCCGGCCAAAACCGCATGGTGCCTACCGGTAGCCAGTTTAGAAACGCACTATGAAAGAATAAGGCAGCCGAGAAAATCAGCGTATAAACACCGTACTCCTGAGGCGTCAGCAAATGTGTATAAACCGATAATGCAGCAAATGCCATCAGGCCAGGAACAATTTTGGCCAGCACATAAATGCTGCTGTTTTTAAATAACATACGTGATCTCTAACCGTAGTGAACTAAGCCTGATTTAATTCTGGCCAGTTTGTGGGAAAAATAATATCCGTGAACCGCAATCATTGACCATACAAACCAGACTTCTTTTAAGTTTTGGGAGTGCAATGTCAACTGCGATACTGCAATGGTCACCCATAAGGTCAACAGAAAAAATTTAGTTTCCAAGTCACATTTCAGTACGTAGTACAGCAAACTGGCCAGCATCATCAGATAAATAAATAAGCCAATCAGCCCATTTTCGGCCAGTATCTGAAGGTAGGCATTGTGTGCCCATTTAAACTCAACGTGATACGGATTCAGTACCGTCCCTAACGAACCTGTGCCATTCCCAATCAATGGACTGTCACTCCAAGCGCTCAAACTATGCTGCCATATCACTTCCCGATAATTCAGATCACCGGACGACAGTGACTTACCCACAGAAAAAATTCGCTCAACAGATGCTTTAGGTGCAAGCGCGATAACCGAAACCGCCAGACTTATTGCCAGCCCGACGTAGATTAATTTTAAGTTAAACGAGGCCTTACGCTGGGTGAACGCTAAATACATGATGCCAATCATGCCGGTTACCAGACCCGTTCGCGTGCCTGTTAAAAAAATGCCGTAAAATATCCACGGCACAAATAGCACATTGAGTAGTTTTGCCAATAGATTTTGGTACTGGGTATGCAACCAAACCGCCATGGGAATCGCTAATGCAAGAATGATTGCCATATTATCCGTTTCGATATTTTCAACGGTGTAACGATTGTAATATGGCCCCGTTACACCACTCAGATAATTACTGATGATAATACCCGTCGCAACCACTGCTCCCAGTACATAAGCCTGATACGCTCGACGAAATTTATACTCGTTATTGTTCAAATACGTGAACATAAAGGACATCATAATCAGCATGATGTACGTTTTCAGGATTTCTGTTCCCCAACTAAGATTGGGTGTCCAACAGATACCCAGCAAATACCAAACGGCTAATAACAGAGCAAATAAATTAAACGCCGAGAAGCTGCGGTGGGAGCCTTGGGTTACGACCATCAATAGTGTCAACCCCAGCGTTGGCATTGCAACAAACCTCGCCAAACCATCATAGATTCCTTCACCAAATGGAATCAGAAACACCATCAATAGCAAGCAATACCACGTTACGCGATGAATCAAACTCACCGGTGGCTGATCAGCCAGTGGAGTCTTTGCAATGGCGGGGATAGATGTCGCGTGGCTTATCATTCTTAATTATTAGTGCGTCGAAGTCCGTACGGTTCGCTCACTTTACACAAGGAGAGGCAAAAGCAAGCACTTGATAAGATAGACTCTGCAATATTTCCGAAAGACGGTTTTTGGCAAACACCCACTATCTCACAAAACCGACCATTGGTAGTTTACGTCCCGCCAAACTCACGAAACATCACTATTATCAACGTACCGGCAATTTAAAAATAATCCAACGAACCAGCCCTATGAAAAAGCTAAAAAACATACTATTTCTGCTAATTCTGACTGCATTTATCCTTGTCATGAGCGTTGCACTCTTACTACCCGATCAATTCTATGAGCAAATCAGTGACCGCTTGTTTAGTCCCGATACAACCACCGGCCCTACGCCGACCACACCCGTTGAACGCCCGAAGCAGGATAGCACAAGCACCACCAGTACAAATCAACCGAACAGTCCTCAGCCTCCCAATAAAACACCAACACAAATATCGTCGGCAAAAGAAATCCCCGCCAAAACGGAGATCATTGAAGGCATGGACTGGCGACTGCCGAGCTATGCACAACGCAGTGTCTTAGGTGGTTTGGTGTCGGAAACTCACGGCCCACTTGACTATGTGCGGGGTGATTTCTATATCGTTCGCTGGGATCGTACAAACCCTAAACGTAACCAGTATGATTTCTCGGAACTGCAACGCCAGATAGATGCCCGCCCAAACCAACACGTTGTCTTAAGACCCGAAATCTATTCCCGATGTGAAGCACCTGGCTGGGCACTTAAAGAGTTACGTTATACACGCAATGGCAGTCTGGTTTTCTGGGATGCACAATACTTGAAGATACTCAAACCGTATATTCAACAACTCGCAACATTCGTTAAGAAAAATCCACAAATCGTCGGTGTTCAACTGGGCATCGGTGATGGTGAATACCGAGGTGACTGCTCGCGATTTGAGCTCAAGGATGGCTGGGGTGAGTTTAATATGACCCCCCAAGAGTTACTGGAAGCCGAAACTGATTTTGGTTTTAATCCTGCCGTACTCGAGTCTTCTACCAAAAATATCGTGACCGCTTTTGCCAACGCCTTTGACAAACACACCTCTAAACTTATCTTCAATAATGCCGACCAATTTTCCTGGCAAAGTATCGCCAAACCTTACAATCAGCGCATGCCTGCCATTGCCCAATTTGTCATGAAGCGAGGCTTAGGCAACCGTGACGGACAAATCGAACACTGGATGCGTTATATCCACAAAATTTATGGTATGGAGTTACACCCTGCCAGTAATAACACTTGCACTTTGGACATGAATGAGGCGGTTGCTGAGAAAGTTGCCAACCGTTACTGGGGAACAGAAAACGAGTTCTATGGTGATTTAGACTATGTTCGCAATGAACATGGCAACTATCAGAATCAACCTTATCGCTTTTGGGTAAGCTCATTGCGAGCATTACAAATGCGACGAAACTACTCGCTGATTTTTGCACGCGCCATGAAGGATATGGATCATCCAGTGTACAAGACGCAGGCGTTCTTACGTTATCTGGATAAAACGATGGGAAAGTTTAAACAGGACACGCCCGACCTATTTATTTTACTGGGTGAGCGTTATGTGGCGGATTATCGCCTGGCCAAGGAATACCCCGAAAGGAAACTTTGCCAAGTTAAAGACCGCACAGCTATCCGCTCTTTTGGTCGCTGGATGACGGAAAGCAGTAACAGCAAACCTACCATGCGAATCCACATGCCTGCACAAGATAAATACTGGGGGCAAGATTTCTACCTTCCCAACGGCATTGACTACGAGTACGCGGCAAGAGCGTCCAATGAATTTGCATTTAATATCAATGAGCAATTAGGACGTATGCGTTGTAAAAAACAGTGTAAGGTGGTGATAAAGCTCAGTTATCAAGATAGTTATAAATCAAAAATTTGGTTACAAACGCTGAGAGGAAAAACCAAGACACTCAAAACTCAGGGTGACGGAAAAGTCAGAACTGCGAGCTTTGAGGTTGATTTACCACTGGATAACTCCCCCCAAAAAAATGACTTTTGGGTAAAGTCGGAAAGTGCCCCCCTAAATCTTATGATGGTGCGTATCAATCTATTGAAACCTTAATCCGTTGTTGGACACGAGTTACCCACTTGTCTTGAAATTATTTACGCACATAGCACCAACTCTTAACATGATGACCAAAATAATCCGATAATTTGCCCTCGTACCACCCCTGTATTGCAACAGATTCAGGCGGTGGTCGGCGAATATATAATAAAGAATCAGGATCACATCATGTCCAGAGTACCTGCTGTAAAGCAAACAGGCGGAATGCCTCAAGTTGCAACGGCTCCCGTGCCCGCACCAAGCTTTCAGACAATTCCAGCCCACATACCAGAGAAGGAGCTTTCTCTACATGATATTTTCGCCATTCTGTTTCGCCGCAAATGGACCATCCTGTTCACACTGTTACTAGTCTTAGTGGTTGCACTGCTGTTCACATTTTCAACCAAGCCTTCTTATGTCGCGCATGCAACTATTCAAATTGAGCGGGAAGGCCCCCAGGTTGTAAGTTTTGGACAAACCGAAGCGAAAACCTCAGCCATTGACTCCTTACAAGACCCATTCTTCAGAACCCGTTATGAAATGTTGAAAAGCCGAGTATTGGCAGAAAAAGTGATTGGGCAGGAGAATCTTGAACACAGCCTGAGAACCGCAGGTGAGCCACCAGAGAGTCTGAAAGGCTTTTTTTCGTTATTCACACTTCCTGACATAAGCAAATGGTTGAAAACCGACATAGGTGGAGTCGGCAGTGCTCCTCCAAAGGAAGACGATATCACTGACTTATTTTCAAAGAAGTTACAGGTGCAGGCAATTGAGGGGACACATCTGGTTAAGATTTTTTATGAAGGCAGCTCGCCTTCAGAAGCCAAGCGCGCAGTAAATAGTATTATTAACAACTTTATCCAGCTACAGATTGATACTAAAAGTGAAACAGGCGAATATGCCAAAGAGTTTCTTCGCCACGAGCTGGATAAAGCAAGAGCCAACCTACAAGATGCAGAAAAACGCTTAGTTGAGTACTCCAATAAGAATGGCATTCTGGGCATTGATGCCAAACAAACACGGCATGTTCGTAAATTAAATGATTTAAGTGCTGCATTAGTACAGGCTGAGATTCGCCGTACAACCGCTGAGAGTCTGTATCGTGAAATGAAAAATACAGGGTCAGTGTCAACGGTGATCACAAACCCTGTCATCACAAGTATTAAGGGCCGTTTGGTTGCCCTCGAAGCGGAGTATCAGGAAAAGCTGAAATTATTTAAGCCCGGCTATCCCGACATGCAGCGACTGCAACAACAAATCAATGAGACTCGTCGCAATTTACGCACTGAACTCAATACCATTCAGAGTTCATTGAAGTCAGATTTTGAATCAGCCAGGGAACAAGAACGAGAGCTCCGTGCCGACCTAAAGCGCTTCAACAAAAAGCTCTATTCACTTCAGGGTAATAGCATCAACTATAACACCCTAAAGCGTGAAGTGGACTCCAGCGGAAAGCTCTACAACGGCCTACTACAGCGCCTTGAGGAAGTAGAAGTGGCTTCTTCTGCCAACGCTAACACCAGCAACATTAGTATTATTGATCCAGCCCGTGAGCCCACAAAGAAATACCGCCCAAATCCAAAGCTAAACATTCTGGTGGGTAGTATTGCCGGTTTGCTGTTGGGGATTGGTTTAGCATTCTTGCGCGACTCACTGGATCGCTCCATCAAAACCCCAGATGACTTGTACAAATTTACTGGCCTTCCCGTACTAGGAAGTATTCCTCGCCCGGTTCGTATTTCAAAACGTCATTTGGCACTTGCCTGCAAAATGGAACCAGATACCCGATTTGCTGAAGCTTATCGAGTATTTGCTGCCAATATGCGCTATCAGAATAATCAGGATGAAGAACAAATCCTCCTGGTCACGAGTTCGCTCGAAGGTGAAGGCAAAAGTACAACTGCCTGTAACCTGGCCTGCGCATACTCCCAAATGGGAATGCGTGTCCTGTTAATTGACGCAGACTTACGCATGCCGTCAATCCACAAAAAAATTGGCATCCCCAATACTGTTGGATTATCTGAATACCTTGGCAATGAAAGCGACTTAATCGGTATTACCCAAACCATTAAGGCCATTCAAAATCTTTTTGTTATTACCGCAGGCAATCACCACGATGACCCAATGCGCCTGTTAAGCAGCGAGAGAATGGCTTATTTAATTTCTCAGGCCAGTCAACGCTTTGACTTTGTGATTATTGATTCTGCACCGGCCTCGGGCTTGGCTGAAACATTAATTTTGTCCTCACTAGCCAGTAAAACGCTCATCGTAACTGATGAAAGTAATATGAAAACCCAATCAGAGCAGATCAAACGCACTGTGGACTCACTGGGTCGGATTAAACAAAATGTCTGTGGCTTCCTGCTTGTGAACGTCAAAGGTACTAGCAAACAAGAGCAAAAATACTACCAACGTGCTCGCCGCAAAAAAAGACTCAAGCTACAAAATAGGTCCGCAACCCCCTGATCAACTTTTATATGTCAACCCAAGCGAATAACCACCATACAGATTCAGATTGGTTGGGACATGACTTGTTAACTGGTTAAATTAACTACTTTCTGGTCTAATTCACCCTTATGCAAAGCCTGTACCTCCTGAAATGGTTATCTGAATGAAATTGAAGTCACTAATCTGGACTATACTGATCGCCACCTTGTTATTTTTCACCATCGTCTACTTGGGAATAAAATACGAGTGGGTGAATGAGGCGAAGCCGAAGTACCCTCAAAATACAAAAATTCAACAAGAAAAAATAGGCACTTTACTGTTGCCTGAAACCGATACGGGCAAGTCTGCTGCTGAAACCGGAAATGGCACGCAACCAGAACTTATTGAAGAAGTGCCGGTACCACTTCACGGTGACCAGCTTGGATCATCGACTCTGAGTATTGAGGAGATCGTCACCCAATGCCAAAACATAGCGACCTCAGTGGGTATTCCTGAACAACAATTTGATCAGGCAGTATTGGAGTGCATTGACCGCAATAGCGCCCACCTAAAGACTGAGCAAACCATTGTTGACGAGCGGGTGGAGCGGATCAGAAGGCAGTGCGACTTAGCCATCACACAGAGAGAGTTACTATCTACAGAAGAAATTAAGATGCTAGTGGACGAGTGTGTCGCCTCAATGCAGTGACACAGTGGTCACTGCCTGAGTAACTTGAGAATATCTTCCAGCTCCGCAATGTACTGCCTGATCAACTGCTTGGATTGATTGGTATCATTTTCTGCCTCTTCGCCATTCAGCTTTTGGCGCGCACCACTGATGGTGTAGCCATGCTCATAAAGCAAGCTGCGGATTTGGCGAATCAACAAAACATCCTGACGCTGATAGTAACGACGGTTTCCACGCCGTTTCATGGGGGTCAAATTTGGGAACTCTTGCTCCCAATAGCGCAACACGTGTGACTTGACACCACACAGATCACTGACTTCCCCAATCGTGAAGTAACGCTTCCCCGGTATTGGGGGAAGCTCCTGATTATTCGATGGTTCCAGCATAGTTTTCTACCCGCTGCCTGAGTTTTTGTCCAGGTCGGAATGTCACCACTCGTCTGGCACTCACGGGAATCGCTTCGCCTGACTTGGGGTTTCTACCCGGACGCTGTTTTTTATCTCGCAGAGTGAAATTACCAAACCCCGACAACTTAACACCTTCACCTCGTTCCAGCGCCCCACGTACTTCCTCAAAAAACATCTCAACAAGCTCTTTGGCTTCACGTTTATTCAGACCAAGTTCATCAAATAAATGCTCGACCATTTCCGCTTTGGTCAATGTCATCGCTGTTGCTCCTAACTTTTTCGGCATTGAGAAATAAGTGGGTAAATGCAGTTTACCGGCGCAGCACTCCGCCTGTTTGTTTTTCTAACAATTGCACAAGTGCATCCACATGTGAATTGATATCAGCATCTTCTAGGGTGCGTGAAAAGTCTTGGAAAATCAAGCCTAAAGCAAGGCTTTTTTGTCCGGCATCGACTCCAGGACCTTGATAAACATCAAACACGGTATACGACTTTAATGCGTCGATACCAGCACTTTCCAATGCACTATAAATGGCCGCAGCAGTCACTGACTGATCTACGATTAATGCCAGATCCCGACGAATGGATGGGAAGCGTGACAGTTTTTCATAGGATGAAAGTGACTTGTTTGAGATCAAACCCAGGTCTACTTCAAACATGAACACTGACTGTGATAAATCCAATGATTTTTCTAAGCGCGGATGCAGTGCCCCCACCCAGCCAACCACATTATCCTGATCCAGAATCTGCGCTGACTGACCCGGATGAAGTGCCGGATGCGCAACCGGTGCAAAATGAAATTTACTGGCGGTTGCCTGTGCCAACAATGCTTCGACATCACCTTTAATATCGAAGAAATCCACATCCTGCGCTTTGCTGTCCCAATGTTCTGAGCGCCGTGCTCCGGTAATGACACCAGCTAACTGCTTGCGTTGTGTAATCCCCGAATCACTATGCACAAAGTTCAGCCCAACCTCGAACAGGCGAACTCGTGTTTGCTGACGATTCAAATTCTTCACCAAAGCTGGCAATAAACCAGACCACAGCGTACTTCGCATAACGGCTAGCTCTTCTGAAATCGGGTTAGCCAAACGAATTTGCTCATGAGCAGGGTTCAACATTCGCTCTATTTCAGGCGATACAAAACTATAGGTGACGGCTTCACGATATCCCCTGTCCACCAACAATTGACGCAGTAGGTCTTCACTCACCTCAGTTTCCAGCTTGCGCGCAATTCTTGGTGTCATTGGCCGCAAACGCGAAGGAATTCTGTCGTAACCATAAATGCGCGCAATTTCTTCAATCAGATCTACTTCACGCGAAATATCAAAACGGAAAACAGGCGGAGTGACTGTCCAGTTATCGCCTGCTTGAGTCACATGACACCCTAAACGCTGCAAGATATCCGTCACACGCTCCGCATCAACACTCACACCTAAGTGCCGCACGATATCACCTGCCTTAAGCTCAATTGATGGGCGACTCAGTAATTCCGGATTACTGACAACATCGGTCACTGCTGCTACCTCGCCACCACAAATCTCAACGATTAACTGTGTCGCACGTTGCAAGGCGCGCTCCTGAAGGTCCGGCGATACGCCGCGCTCAAAGCGGTGTGAGGAATCTGTATGCAGGCCATAGCTCCGAGCCTTACCCATAATTTTTTCAGGAACAAAATAGGCACTTTCCAGGAAGATATTTTGTGTCTGATCTGTTACGGAGGAATCCAGCCCGCCCATGACACCAGCCAATGCCAAGGCTTTTTCCTGATCGGCAATGACCAGCGTATCTTCGCGTAAGGCAATTTCACGATCATCCAACAAGGTCAATGACTCACCTTCCGTTGCCATACGCACGACGATACCGCCAGACAGCTTATCCAGGTCAAAACCATGCATGGGCTGACCGAGTTCTATGAGGACATAGTTGGTTACATCAACGACCGGCCCCAAACTCCGAATGCCAGCACGACGTAAACGCTCAACCATCCACAACGGCGTCTCAGCATTCACATTTACATTGCGAATAATACGCCCCGCGTAACGCTGACAATCCTCAGTCGCCTGAATCTCAACTGCAAATTTCTCATCAGAAGCCTGTTCCACAACTTGGATTGTGGGTTCAATCACCGGAGATTGGGTCAGCACGCCAACCTCTCGAGCGATACCGGCAATACTCAAACAATCTGCACGGTTTGGTGTGGCATCAAGCTCCAGAATGACATCATCCAACATCATGTACTCGCGAATATCAGCACCAACTGGCGCTTCTTCCGCAAGTTCCAACAAACCATCCGCACTGTCTGCCAAGCCCAGTTCACTCGCAGAACACAACATACCGAATGACAGTTCACCGCGTAGCTTGGATTTTTTAATCTTAAAACTGGAGCCGTCCTTCGCCCCTAATACCGCACCAATTTTCGCTAATGGAGCTTTGAGCCCAGCACGAGCATTTGGCGCACCGCATACGATCTGCAACGGCTCAGTTTCCCCACAATCCACCGAGCAAACTTGCAACTTATCCGCACCGGGATGCTTTTCTGCGCTTAAAATTTTCCCAACAACAACATTGGTAAAATCATTGGCAACTGGCTCAATACTGTCTAATTCAACACCCGCCATGGTAAGTTGACTGCCAATTTCTGCTGCATCAACATCGGGATTCACCCACTCACGCAGCCACATTTCACTGACTTTCATTTGTATATCCCCTTAGCTGAATTGTTGCAGGAAGCGTGTATCGTTATCGAACAGAATGCGTATGTCATCAATTCCGTACCGCAGCATTGCTAATCGCTCCACACCAAAACCAAAGGCAAAACCCGTGTATCTTTTGGCATCCACACCTGTATGCTTGAGCACTTCAGGATGTACCATGCCGCAGCCCATTACCTCCAGCCAGCCGGTATGACTACAAACTTTACATCCAGTGCCAGTACATAACACACATTGAATATCACTCTCAGCAGATGGCTCTGTGAATGGGAAATAAGAAGCCCGAAAACGGACTGGCAGCTCATCCACTTCAAAAAAGGCCTTAAAAAAAGCATCCACTACGCCTTTCAAGTCAGCAAAAGTGACATCCTCATCAACCATTAAGCCTTCAACCTGATGAAACATCGGGCTATGCGTCACATCTGAATCACAACGGTAAACCCGCCCCGGCGCGATCACACGATAAGGTGGTTCGTTATCTTCCATCGTATGAATCTGCACTGACGACGTATGCGTTCTCAACAGTAAACCGTCGTTAAAATAAAATGTATCGTGCATGGCTCGTGCCGGATGGTGTTCCGGTATATTCAAAGCGGTGAAATTGTAGAAGTCATCTTCAATCTCTGGCCCTTCAACCACATCAAAACCGAGCTGGGCAAAGATGGCTTCGATCCGTTTGATGGTAGAGGTAATGGGGTGCAGACCCCCTACTTCTGCCTCACGCCCCGGCAACGTGACATCAACACGCTCAGCCTGCAAACGCGCATTTAACGCTTCTTCCTGCATACTTTCTTTCCGAGCATCCAGGGCGGCGGCCAATGCTTGCTTCGCTTTGTTGATTTCCTGACCTGCTTCACGCCGTTGCTCTGGCGGTAGTTGACCAAGCTGCTTTAGCTGATCTGTCAGAATCCCCTTTTTTCCCATGTAACGCACACGTACTTCATCCAGCGCAGCAAGCCCTGCCGCTGCTGAAATGTCGTGATGTGCCTGATCCATGAGTTCCAGTAATTGTTTCACAGAAAACTCCCGGTAAATCCGTTTTTAAACCTTTTAAAACGCAAAAAGCGGAGAAAGGCCTTCACCTTTCCCCGCTTTTTGTCTGATTCGATACGTTTGAATCAAGCAGTCAGGGCGGCTTTGGCCTGCTCTACTACTTTCCCAAAGGCATCAATATCATGTACAGCCAAGTCAGCCAGCATTTTGCGATCAACTTCGATACCCGCCTTATGAATACCGTCCATCAAACGGCTATAAGAGAGATCGAACATACGCGCTGCCGCATTGATACGTACAATCCACAGTCTGCGGAACTGACGCTTCTTCTGACGACGATCACGGTATGCATACTGACCCGCTTTGGTTACTGCCTGATTTGCAACACGGTAAACGCGACTACGCGCACCGTAATAACCTTTCGCTTTTTTTAGAACTTTCTTGTGCTTTGCACGGGCTGTTACACCACGCTTCACTCTTGCCATTGTTTAAATCTCCGATTAAGCGTAAGGCATCATTTTACGAACGGAAGGCGTATCACAAGCCTCCACCACATCACCTGCACGCAGGTGGCGCTTTCGCTTCGAGCTCTTCTTAGTCAGGATATGACGCAAGTGAGATTGCTTGCACTTGAACGTGCCATTGGCACGCTTGCGGAATCGCTTTGCGGCACCGCTGTTAGTCTTTATTTTAGGCATCTTCGTCTCCGTTGATAACGGTTAAAAAAACATCCCCCAAGAGTGCCTGCCTTGAAGGGACGCGTACAAATCCGTGTGCAGAAGCAGCCTAGGAAGAGCTCTTATCTTTATTAGTCGGTGATAACACCATGACCATTTGGCGACCTTCCATCTTTGGGAACTGCTCGACTGTTGCGTACTCTTCCAGATCTGCCTCAACACGCTTGAGCATATCCATCCCCAAATCGCGGTGAGCCATCTCACGCCCACGAAAACGCACAGTAACCTTGGTCTTGTCCCCAGCCTCAAGGAACTTGATCATATTCCGTAGCTTAATGTTGTAATCCCCAACATCCGTAACTGGACGGAACTTGATTTCCTTGACCTGTGTCTTCTTCTGCTTCTTCTTGGCAGCGCCTTTCTTTTTACTGTTTTCGAACTTGAACTTACCAAAATCCATAATCCGACACACAGGCGGCTCAGCATTCGGTACAATTTCAACCAAATCAAGCGTCATAGCAGCAGCCTTAGCCATTGCATCCTCAATAGACACAATGCCAACATTTTCACCTTCTGCATCAATCAACCTTACCTTCGGTAAAGTAATTTCTTCATTGACACGATTTTTTTTCTGGTTGCGGGCGATACGCTTACCCTCCTAAACAATAAAAAACACGACTCAACACACCCCGCGTACTAAGCGTCAACACCTACTTGGCATCCACTCGACGCTCCACCTCATCCTGCATCCGGGCAATCAGAGCATCAACGGTCATTGTCCCTAGATCCTCACCCGTTCTGGTACGAACTGCGACGGATTCTGCCTCGACCTCACGATCACCCACCACCAATAAATATGGTACGCGTTGCAGAGTGTGCTCGCGGATTTTAAAGCCAATCTTTTCATTTCTCAAGTCTGATGTCACGCGAATACCGACTTTTTTCATGCGCTCTGTCACTGATCTTACAAACTCAGCCTGCGAGTCCGTGATGTTCATAATAACAGCTTGCTCAGGAGACAACCACAAGGGGAAACGCCCTTCGTGATGCTCAATCAGAATCCCGATAAAGCGTTCAAATGACCCCAAAATTGCCCGATGTAACATGACCGGTACCTGACGCGAGCCATCTTCAGCAACATACTGAGCATCCAAACGAGCAGGCATTGAAAAGTCAACCTGAATGGTGCCTAACTGCCACACACGCCCCAGGCAATCTTTTAACGAAAATTCTATCTTAGGGCCGTAAAAAGCTCCCTCGCCCGGCAGTTCTTCCCAATCAAGATTTTGTGCGTCCAACGCATCAGCCAATGCTTTTTCTGCCTTATCCCAGTCCTCATCACTACCAACACGATTTTCAGGACGTGTTGATAGGCGATAAATAACTTCGTCAAAACCAAAGTCACGATATACATCGTGCAGGAAATCAATAAAATCGGCTACTTCCGACTGAATCTGATCTTCAGTACAGAAAATATGCCCATCATCCTGAACAAAACCGCGAACACGCATTAAGCCATGCAATGCGCCCGACATTTCATTACGATGACAAGAACCAAACTCTGACAGGCGCATTGGTAAATCACGGTAACTTCTCAGCCCCTGATTAAACACCTGCACATGACAAGGGCAGTTCATGGGCTTAAGGGCAAATTCGCGCTCCTCAGAGACTAGAGAGAACATATCCTCTTTGTATTTTGCCGCATGACCGGAACGCTCCCACAGAGAAAAGTCCACCAACTGAGGCGTCTTGATTTCCTTGTAATTTCTCTGGCGCTGCTGTTTGCGCATGTACTGTTCGATTGTCTGATAAATCGTCCAGCCTTTCGGGTGCCAGAACACTTGCCCCGGTGCTTCTTCCTGAATATGGAATAAATCTAGCTGACGACTCAGGCGGCGATGATCACGCTTTTCTGCTTCTTCAAGATTATGCAGATACGCCCTGAGCGCTTTCTTATCTCCCCATGCCGTACCATAAACACGTTGCAGCATCTCATTATTGGAATCACCACGCCAGTATGCGCCAGCCAGTGACATCAATTTAAACCAACGTAAGTGTCTGGTATTCGGCACATGCGGTCCACGACACATATCCACATATTCTTCATGATAATACAGGCCGACTGCCTCAACAGATTCATCCATATCATCAATTAATTGCACCTTATACGCCTCATTGCGCGCCTCAAAAATTGCACGCGCCTCAGCAATCGGCGTCATCACCTTTTTGACATCGTAGTCTTTTTTGATCAACTCGCCCATGCGTTGTTCAATCGCACTCAGGTCGTCTGGCGTAAAGTGTCCTTCATAATTAATGTCGTAATAAAAGCCATTATCAATGACCGGCCCAATGGCCATCTGTGCCGCTGGATACAACTGTTTAACAGCATGACCGACAAGGTGAGCAAATGAGTGACGTACAATTTCCAGCCCTTCCTCATTCTTTATTGTAATAATTGCCAAGGTTGCATCGTCTTCGATCACATCACACGCATCAACCAAACGGCCATTCACGCGCCCTGCGATTGTCGCTTTGGCCAAGCCCGGTCCAATATCAGATGCAACATCCATGACAGAAACAGGCTGATCAAAATTACGTTGGCTACCATCAGGAAGAGTAATTACAGGCATATCAATAATCTCCAGTGGTGACCAATACCAGTGGCCACATGATGTTTTTCGCCATTACTGTGGCGTGGTTAAATTAGGCGGGCTAGTCTAACAAGATAAATCATTCGGGTTAATAGTTGGGCACGGTTATTTTGCACACTATTGGCATTAGCAACTAAGGTGAACGAAGTAAAAGAGAATGAAATATTAGGATGGTGGGGCGTGAGCGATTCGAACGCTCGACCAATTGATTAAAAGTCAACTGCTCTACCGACTGAGCTAACGCCCCTTTGGGAAAATATCTTGAAATGGTGGGGCGTGAGCGATTCGAACGCTCGACCAATTGATTAAAAGTCAACTGCTCTACCGACTGAGCTAACGCCCCATCTCAAGAACGGCGTATTATAAAGACCGCACTTTCATTTACAAGCTATTTTTTTACTAAATTGCACCTTTTCCAAGTGCCTATTGCTTGGCAATTAATACCGATCGACTCTGGAAACCTGTAATACGACAAAGAAACCTGACACCTGTTTACAGAATCGCCTCACAATATCAGATTTCACGTAAGCCACGTCGGCAAGCCTAAATAATACCGTCACCACAATGGCACTTAAGCCCGCACAGTATCACTCACAATGTGCGCCGGGAAACCTCTGGATAACAGGAAGCGTGACTGTTTGGCCTGTTCATCTCTAGTAATTGGTAACACCGGCCCGAAGCGTTTTGCACGTTGCTGCTCTGCAAGATCCCACCAATTCACCTCTGCATCACGAATGGCTTTTTCTGCCAGAAACGGGCTCGCACCGCGCTGCACCAGTTGCTGATGGATCTTCAGCGCTCCCTGCCCCTTGAGGATTCTTGAGCGAACAAAGCTTTCCGCATAACGCTCATCACTTTGATAATTAGCCTCCGCCAATTGATCTAACAACGCATCCAGATCGACACCCTCAGCATGAGGCTTTTGCCTTAGTTTCCGATGTAACTCCCAGCGAGAGTGTTCACGCCGCGCCAACAGATCAATCGCTGTTTTCAGGCAGCGATTGACATTGTCTTCATCAGGCACCAAGGCGTTATTCTTCCGGCTGCTCGGAATCATCCTGTGCTTCAGTCGGCGTCCCTTTTGGTGCCAGCAGCTTATCGCGTAATTGCTTTTCGATGGTTTCAGCAATCTCAGGGTGCTCTTTTAGGTAAGTACGCACATTATCTTTACCTTGGCCAATCTTATCATTCTGATAGCTGTACCACGAACCCGCTTTATTCAGTAACCCCTCGCGTACGCCCAAGTCAATTAACTCACCCTCATGCGATACACCCTCGCCATAAAGAATTTCAAACTCGGCTTCTTTAAATGGGGGTGCCATTTTGTTTTTAACCACTTTAACCCGCGTGCTATTTCCAACAATTTCATCGCCTTTCTTGATACCACCGATACGGCGAATATCCATACGAACAGACGCATAAAATTTCAGGGCGTTACCACCCGTAGTCGTTTCAGGGCTACCGAACATCACACCAATTTTCATACGAATCTGGTTGATAAAAATAACTGTGGTATTCGATTTTTGGATATTGGCCGTCAATTTACGCAACGCCTGAGACATCAAGCGCGCCTGAAGCCCCATGTGCGAATCACCCATATCACCTTCGATCTCGGCACGAGGAGTCAGTGCGGCAACTGAGTCCACAATCACTAAATCCACACCACCAGAGCGCACCAGCATATCCGCAATTTCCAATGCTTGCTCACCATTATCTGGTTGGGAAACCAGCAGATCGTCAATGTTCACGCCCAGTTTTTCTGCATAGCCAGGATCTAGCGCGTGTTCTGCATCCACGAACGCTGCGGTGCCACCCGCCTTCTGGCATTCGGCAATACAGTGTAAGGTCATGGTTGTCTTACCTGATGACTCCGGCCCATAAATTTCAACAATCCGGCCACGAGGTAAACCACCTACGCCCAATGCAATATCCAATGTCAGTGATCCGGTAGAAATCACCTCAACATTACGGGCTGCACTGGCATCGCCCATGCGCATAACCGCACCTTTACCAAATTGCTTTTCGATCTGGCTCAACGCCGCGGCTAGGGCTTTCTTTCTATTCTCATCCACGTGTATTCATTCCTCATAAGACTGGTGGCAAAGCAAATTTGCCGGATTATTATTACTTATTTCCTGCACGACTATTTAGCCATATTTTATTTATCCGCCCAAGCGTGACTCGACACCCTGTAGTGCATGTACTACAGACTGCCGGCGAACAGCATCACGATCACCCGCAAAGTAGCAGGTTTCAGTATCCAGCAGACCCTTATTAGTCGCCCAAGCAAAACACACAGTTCCCACCGGCTTTTTATCCGTACCCCCCTCAGGCCCGGCAATACCAGTAATGGATAGAGAAATGGTCGCATTGCTATTTTTTAAAGCACCGCTGGCCATTTCTGTGGCAACCGCCTCACTCACTGCACCAAATTTCTCCAGCGTATCCGCACTCACACCAACCATCTGCTGTTTGGCTTCATTGCTATACGTCACAAAACCACACTGTAAAACCGCGGAGCTCCCAGGCAAATCGGTCAATACCTTAGCTACCCAACCGCCGGTACAGGATTCCACCGTTGCCAGCGTTTCGCCACGACTGATCAATAATGCTGACACCCGCTTTGCGGTGTCTTTCAAACGAATATTTTTCATCCGCGCCATCTTACCTGATGTGTCGCTAAAAAGTCAGACCCGACATGGGATTTGCATTTATTTCCCCTCGCCCCATGACATTTTAATGCCCTGCTGATACATTGCCCGCATGGCTAAATCGACCACGAAAAACCTCCCAAAACACACCCCCATGATGCAGCAATACCTGCGAATTAAGGCAGAGCATCCAGATCAAATGCTGTTTTATCGCATGGGTGATTTTTATGAATTATTTTTTGAAGATGCGCAACGCGCTGCGGAGCTCCTTAATATCACACTGACGGCGCGAGGCAAGTCTAATGACGAGCCGATCCCAATGGCCGGTGTACCCTATCACGCCGCTGAGCAATATTTACCTCGCCTGTTAAAGCTTGGCGTGTCGGTGGCTATTTGTGAACAAGTTGGTGACCCGGCCAATAGCAAGGGGCCAGTCGAACGAAAGGTTGCCCGCATTTTAACGCCGGGAACGGTCACAGATGATTATCTGCTGGATGAAACCCGCGACAATTTGTTACTGGCAATTTATCAACATGAAGAAGCCTGCGGTGTGGCTCATATTGACCTCAGCAGCGGCAGATTTGTGTTATCTCAACTTGAAGACACCCAGGCACTGATTAATGAAATTGAGCGCTTACAGCCCGCTGAAATTTTATTGCCGGAGGAACAAAACCCGCTACACAGCACCAAGCACTCAGTCACCCGACGCGCCAACTGGCACTTTGATCGTGACACAGCCAACCAGTTGCTCACCAAACAGTTTGGTACTCACGACCTGAGCGGGTTTGGTTGCGATGACTTGCCACTGGCGATTATCGCTGCGGGTGCCCTACTCCAATATGTGCAGGAAACCCAACGTGCAGCACTGCCACATATTACGGGTATGCAAATTGAATCTACCGATGATGGAGTCGTGTTGGATGCCGCCAGCCGACGGAATCTGGAGCTTGAGCAAAGCCTGACAGGCGATCATAAAAACACCCTGATTTCTGTACTGGATCACACCTCCACCAGCATGGGTGGGCGCTTACTAAGCCGCTGGTTAAACAAGCCACTGAAAGATCAGCAAACACTGAAACACCGCCATCAATCCGTGGCAAATTTGATTCAAGATTATCGCTTTGAGTTACTCCAACCGCTACTGCGTCAAATTGGCGACATTGAGCGCATTGTCTCGCGAATAGCGTTAGGCTCCGCACGTCCCCGCGATCTTTCAACCTTGCGAAATTCCTTGCACGTTATACCCGCATTGCATCAGGAGTTCGTGGCAATGGACTACCACTACCTGCAAGCACTGGGACACCGCATTGATACTCACACTGAGTTACTAACACTGCTTGGCCGAGCCATTATCGAAGAACCTCCAGTCCTGATTCGTGACGGCGGGGTAATCGCTGAAGGCTATGACGAGGAACTGGACCAACTACGCAACCTCAGCCAGAACGCCGATCAATACCTGCTGGACTTAGAGACCCGTGAACGTGAGCGTACTGGCATTCAAACACTCAAGGTGGCTTATAACCGAGTACATGGGTTTTATATTGAAATCTCCCGCGCCCACTCTGATCAGGTGCCACCGGAGTATGTCAGGCGGCAAACGTTGAAAGGTGCAGAGCGTTTTATACTGCCAGAACTTAAAGAATTCGAAGACAAGGTTTTATCCTCCCGTGAGCGTGCATTGGCACGGGAAAAGGCACTCTACGACACACTGCTGCAAACGCTTAGCGAGCACTTACAACCCCTTCGTGCTACCGCTCAGGCGATTGCGGAACTGGATGTACTGGCTAATTTTGCAGAACGTGCCACCACCCTAGACTACAACTGCCCCGAACTGGTTGAAACACCAGAACTGAATATTAGGGACAGCCGTCATCCGGTTGTCGAAACGACGCTCGATACCCCCTTTGTCGCCAATGACCTACAGATGCACCCTCAACGCCGCATGTTAATGATTACCGGCCCCAATATGGGTGGTAAATCAACCTATATGCGCCAGATCGCCCTGCTGGTGCTCATGGCACATATCGGTAGCTTTGTGCCCGCCAAAAGTGCTGTTATCGGGCCTGTTGACCGCATCTTTACACGCATCGGCGCGCACGATGATTTAAGCACTGGTCGCTCCACGTTTATGGTTGAAATGACCGAAGCGGCGAATATTCTCAACAATGCCACTGCAAATTCTCTGGTACTAATGGATGAAATTGGCCGTGGCACCAGTACCTTTGACGGATTGTCACTGGCTTGGGCATTTGCGGAACACCTCGCCAAACAACGCAAGGCATTCACATTATTTGCAACGCACTATTTTGAGTTAACCAGCCTACCGGAGCAAATCAGCAGCATTGCCAATGTGCATATTGATGCCATTGAACACGCCGACAAAATTGTCTTTTTACATCGCGTGAAAGACGGCCCCGCCAATCAAAGTTATGGCTTGCAAGTGGCTCAACTTGCCGGTGTCCCCAAACCTGTCGTAGATCAGGCCAGACACAAACTTCGATCATTAGAAACAGATGCAAAAAAAGCCCCCGAAGAAGGCGGAACCCTGCCACTGAATTTACAATTTGTACCGGAGGCTGATCCGCAGGCTGACGCGGTGAAGGCCGCTTTACAAGCGATTGACCCAGATGAGTTGACTCCAAGACAAGCCCTGGATGCACTCTATACGCTCCACCAGCTGATCGAATAAAGCCCATAATTTTCAATCAGTCATATTAAATATGCGTAATGGAACTTTTTGCATATATCGTGGCAGTATTTTATTGATGCCTATTTTTTATTCTATTAATCACCGGACTAATTGATTTATCGGAAAAACACCCTGCCAAATAAACCATATTAATTCCTGCGATTATCGATACTCGTCGGTGAAGATTTACTAATCTCTTCACCGAGATTTTTTTAATTTTTACCCGCCTCATTTTTTCGGTAGATATAAATAACCCAATCGAAACGGAGGTCACTATGTCACGGAATGACAATATCCTTTCTATCTTTGAAAGCCACATCAATCGCGAATTTGTTAACCGGAAAAAACGTCACTGCAAGAAAGTGCGCCGTCGCCTCGAGGTGAAGCAAAAGCTGGACTATTACTTTGAAGCCAAGCGCATCAACCAGCGACTTGGCTTTCTGGATGACGATGACGAACTTATGTGGAAAATCTAGGAGCTTATTTATCACCTGACAAACCGTCGCGGGTGTTGATTTTAGGCACCTGCGGCACAATCCGAGTCACAGCAATTCCCGACAGTATCAAGCCCAATGCCGCCAGACTATGCCATTCAATATGCTCACCCAGCATGATTGCGCCTGTAAAATAAGCCACCACCGGAATTACATAATTGATGTTCGCTAAAAATGTTGGGCCAGCACTACGAATGACAGCAAAGAACAATACGCTGGCAATGCCGGTCGGCCCGATACCCAACCAGATAATGGATAAAACTGCCATCGAGTGATACTCCTGTTGCCACGGCTGATCCTGATAAAACCAAATGGGCACGATAACCAAACTACCCATCAGCAACATTCCAAACCCGGCCACAATAGGATCGAACTGCGGTAGCAGCCGCGCCAAAATACTATTCACCGCATAACTGGTACTGGCCATCAGAATCAGAATGACGCCGAAGAAGGTATTGCCAGTGCTTTGTATACTGGGGTAGACGATTACTAAAACCCCCAATATACCAAGGCTAAAGCCGAGCAATTTATAGCTATTCAAACGCTCATTTGGCACCAGATAATGCGCCAATAGCATGGTAAACAGCGGCATACTTGCCATTAGCAACCCGGCAACACCGGAGCTAACACTTTGTTGCCCAAGGGAGATGAAATAAAACGGCAATAAGTTACCGAGTAGTCCAAACAATAGAAAGATTGACCAAGACTTCAGGTCACGCGGCAGGATAAGCCGCTTCGCCCACAGCACTGCACCCAATACAACGGCCCCCAGAAATATCCGCACCGCCACAACACCAACGGGCGAAAAGCTTTCCAGAGACAGGGATATAAACATAAATGAGGTGCCCCATAACAGCACCAGAACCAATAGTATGAACCAGTTCAGCAGATCATTTCTCTGCATGGTTGACCTGCTCAGTCTGTTTGGATTGCTCCAGCATTTGCAGGATATTAGCGCGCGTGGTTTTACTCAGTAGCAATCGAACACGCTGATCTGCCCGCCGAAAAACTTCACTAAGCGCCAACTCCTCTGTGCCACACACCTTGACGTAATCAATATGAATCAGCGTATCAATAAAATTCGCAATCAAGTTTTTATCAGAATAATCCGGTGAATTCAGATCGTGCATAATCGCCACACGCTGCGCCATTAACTGACATTGCTTTTCTAACTCGGCCTTGGGAATAGCTTGGTCGCCATTTCGTGCCAGCAATGCCAATGTTAGGTAATACACTTCTAAAGTGGGTGAAATAACTCTGGCCAACAAATTCAGTCGTGAGAAATCTATCGACCCAAAATCACCACGGGCATATTCGTTATACCCGACCTTTTTCAATAATCCCTGCTCACAAAGGGTATTCAGCATAGACTTGATCGCTCCTGATAAGTCTCTTTTTTTCCAGGATAAAAACAACTCACTTTGCAAAAATGGATAAATCAACGTGATCAGCTTGATAATTTCTGTTTCCGATCTGCGGCGGATATTGATAAAGCAACAGGCAATCACCGATGGCAGTGCCATGAGGTGCAGAATGTTATTGCGGTAATAAGTCATTGCAATGGAGTGCTTATCATCCAGATACAAAATATCACCCAACTCATGCTTGCGACGCTGCAACATATCCAGTGCTTCAACTCTGGCAATCTGCTCTGCTGCTGTCTCCTGAGTGATCACTAAACGACTGGAATAGGGCTGCTGATGCAAAATCTGCTGATACATCGCCAGCATCTTCATCAACTCCGCTTCATCCATGTTTTGGCGGGAAGTTGCAAGCAATACTGTCGCCACCAGATTTACCGCATTGACCGTCGCCGCATTATTAATGCGAGTCGCAATTTTGTTCATCACGCTTTCAACAGAACTTCTTACCCAGTCAGGCCGGTGTGTATCCTCATAGGTGTCACGTTGCCAATGCTCATACTCCTGATCAAGTACCCGATTCAGGAAAATTGGCTGCCCGAAGTTTGCCGATACCCGACCAAAGTTGCCACGAATCCGCAGGATTGTGCGTATGGAATTTAAGAATGTCTCAGACTTTTTCCCCTTGCCCGACAGCTCGGCTTGATAGGCTTTAGCCTCCATCAGTTTTTCGTAACCGATATACACGGGAATAAAGGCCACCGGCTTTTTGCGATACTTCAGAAAGCCACGAATTGTCATACTCACCATGCCGGGCCTCGGCTTGAGCAAGCGTCCGGTGCGACTGCGTCCACCTTCCACGAAGTATTCGATAGCCACGCCTTTGGACACCAATTCTGCCACATATTCAAACATTACCGCCGAATACAACTGATTGCCCTTGAAGCTGCGGCGAATAAAGAACGCCCCGCCCCCTCGCAGAATGGAGCCAATAACCGGCATATCCAAATTGCGTCCTGAGGCGATATACGGCACTGCCAAGCCTTCGTAGTAAATCACATAGGACAACAGCAAGTAGTCAATATGGCTGCGATGACACGGCACATAAACCAGCTCGTGGGTACGTGCTAATTCTTTGAGGTCGCCATTATTCGTCACATCAATGCCAGAATAAAATTTATTCCAGAAATAGGACAACGCGCGATTCATTAACTGAACGGTAATCTGGGTACAGTTGGCGACAATCTCATGCACATAGCGTCGCGCCTGCAAGGTGGCATTATATTCCGAGATATTCTCCTCAAGACTGCGGGCTTTAATCGCCTCCTGCACATCCGGTTTGAGAATTAAGTCCCGCACCAGCATGTGACGATGCGACACATCCGGCCCCAATGTCGCTATGCGCTCATCCGTCAGGCGCTTTGACAATACCGCCTGCAAACGATCAATCGACTGATCCACCGTCTCCGTGGTCGCTGCTGGCAAGTGAAAGTTGATGACATTCGAGTATTTCACAAAGGTGTCACGACCATGCACCAGAATTGTAAACAATTTACGAATCCGCCCTACCACCCGCCAGGTGTCGGCAAATAAAACCGGCAGCCAACGCTCCTGACTAGACACTGGCCTACCCCAAAATACCGACACCGGCACAAACTGAACTTCCAGTGTCGGATCATCACGCATGGACTCCACAATGCAACGCAGCATCCGCGAGCGCTTGGGCACTTTCTTCGCCCATGCTTTAAACGGCTCACGCGGCAATATCGTGTACACCGAATGATACTCCGACAACGCTTTGCTGCTAATTTGATCGGTCGGCGATGGCAAGCCAAGGTTTTCACACTCAGCCTCCAGCACCAACAGGCTTGACCAACCCCGCCCCTCCAATACATAAATCACCGGCTGATCAGGCTTTATACCCAGAGCCTCTGGATTTGCCGGAGCCACACTTGTCTTGATCCATAGGTAGAGCGTTTTTCTAGCCAATGTATCGATGGATTTACGGAGATTCATAAGCGCGTATCAGTGTAGTCAATTGAAAGTGTCAGTATCGCAGGCGCACATCATTTGCAGAAAGTCATACCATTGGCTTTCCCCTTTGCAACCGCAGGGTAGTATACTGGAAACATGCCCATAATTCTTGCAGGCATAATCCGTGTTAAAAGTCCGTGACCAACACAATCACGCCATTGAGGGAAATTACCAGATTGTACGCCAGATGTTTCATCATTCCGGCTCGTTTCTGCGGCTAAAGGAGCTGCTGGTGCATTTGCAAGATTTTCACTCACTGATTATCCAGCATAATAATCCGGCATATCGGGACGGACTCATTCAGCAATTACATACCAGCCCCCCTAACCAGCAAGTTCTGGACTTAAAAGAATTGGGGGATTTTCATGCCTTTGAACAGCGTATCGCAAATCTGGAAAAGCGCCCCGCTTCACTGCACGTTATTAACCTGGAAAGTCTGGATGATAATACCCGTCAGGCATTTTTTCGCGGCATCAATTACCACCGCGAATACATCGCCCGCCAACTGAACGCCACACGGGTCATCTGGGTGATCGAATCCCAGATACGCGACATTGCACTACACGCCGCTGACTTTTGGGCCTGGCGAGAGCAGGTACTGGACTTCAGTTTGCCTGATGAAATAACAAAGGTCCTCACTGAGGAGCAAAACAAATTTAGGGAGTTAGCTAAAGAGCACCCTGACGACACAGATAAACTACAAGACAGAGCCATTCGTCAGTGGCTCATTTGGGAAGAAAATACCCCCCAAGAATAGTACATCTACCGAATTAAACGAAAATATTATTGATTAAACGAAAATATTCGAACACAATCATTGACCTAAACTATTCATTTAGGTTCGCATTATAGGCGCGTATCGACAGGCAAGCCGCTTATCGCAGCCAGCGATAGTCACCGTTGAGGTGTGAATATCCCGATAAAAATCACAGAATCGGGTATGCAGATTAGGGAGGAGGTAAATGAGCTTTAAGCTGGAGCAGGTATCCAGTGTCGTAGGTGGGGAAACGCATATTCACCCACTCGACCTGACCTTAGCCGCAGGCAGTTTGAATGTGTTGTTAGGGCCAACACTTTCCGGAAAAACCAGCCTTATGCGCCTAATGGCTGGCCTTGACAAGCCCACAACCGGCAATATCTTCTGGAATGGTGAGCGCATGAATGATGTGCCTGTACAGAAGCGAAATATTGCGATGGTCTATCAGCAGTTCATTAACTACTCTGCCATGACGGTGTATGAAAATATTGCCTCCCCGTTACGCATTCACGGCGTAGATAGCAAAACCATTGATAAAAAAGTCATGCAAGCCGCTAAGTTGATGAAGCTGACTCCGATGCTACAACGCAAACCGCTGGAGCTATCCGGTGGGCAGCAGCAGCGCTGCGCACTGGCAAGAGCCTTGGTTAAAGAGGCCGATCTTGTATTGCTGGATGAACCACTGGCGAACCTGGACTATAAACTGCGTGAGGAATTACGCGAGGAAATGCCGCGCTTGTTTACTGAGTCCGGTGCGGTATTTGTTTATGCCACTACCGAGCCAACCGAAGCCTTGCTATTGGGAGGTAATACGGTGTCGATGTGGGAAGGCCGTGTCACTCAGTTTGGCCCCACACTGGGTGTTTACCGCAATCCCAACACTATGACGACGGCTAAGGTATTCTCAGAGCCGCCAATGAATTTTTTGGCAATGACTAAGCAGGATAATCAATTATCTATCGCCAACAAACAAAGTTTGGCGATGGTGGATGCGTTCGCAAGCTTAGGCAATGGTCAATACACCCTGGGCATTCGCCCTAATCATCTCACGCTGCAACGCCCTAATGCCGATGCACTAGCGATTGAGACACAGGTGAACGTGGTAGAGATTACCGGCTCTGAAAGTTTTATTCACCTAACCCATGCCGATGCACGTTGGGTGTTATTAACGCAGGGCATTCACCATCTTGAGCCCGGCGCTACTCTGACGGTTTATATAGACCCTGATAATGTGTATGTATTTGATAGCAATGAACAAATGGTGCTTGCACCCCAACCAGCAAAGGCGGCGTAGGGTTTTATGGCAGAGATTCACTTAAAAGCATTGGCGCACAGCTATCACCCTAACCCATCGGGCGAGGACGAGCATGCGCTAAAACGAATTGATCATGTTTGGGAAGATGGGAAAGCCTATGCCCTGTTAGGTGCATCGGGCAGTGGCAAGTCTACCCTACTGAATATTATTTCGGGTCTGCTGCATCCGAGTGAGGGGCAGGTATTGTTCGATGGTGTGGATGTCACAAACCTGCCAACAGAGGAGCGGCATATTGCACAGGTTTTCCAGTTTCCGGTGGTTTATGACACCATGACAGTGTATGACAACCTTGCGTTTCCGCTGCGCAATCGTGGGCACAATGAAGCGACGACCAAGGCGCGCGTGCTCAACATTGCTGAAATGCTGGAAATCACCAATGTGCTAAAGAAGAAAGCTCGGGGTTTAACAGCAGATGCCAAGCAAAAAATATCATTGGGTCGCGGTCTGGTGCGAGAAAATGTCGCAGCCATTTTATTTGATGAGCCATTAACCGTCATTGATCCACATTTGAAATGGCTATTACGGATGCAGTTGAAAGCCCTGCACCAACGCCTGAACCGTACCATGATCTATGTGACGCATGATCAAACCGAGGCATTGACCTTTGCTGATAAGGTTGTAGTGATGCACGATGGCTATGTGGTGCAAATTGGTACGCCGGAGGAGTTGTTCGACAAGCCGCAACATGCGTTTGTGGGCTACTTTATCGGTAGTCCGGGGATGAATTTCTTAACAGCCAACGTCACAGGCCATCAGGCAATCGTTGCCGACACTACGATCACCCTACCCGGCCCCTACGATACAAAGGGTGCTGAAAAGGTTGAGTTGGGCATTCGCCCTGAGTTTGTCACATTAAGCCCTGAGCCAAGCCCAGACAGCCTTGCCGTGTCGGTCAAACGGATTGAGGATATTGGTCGCCACAAAATTGCGCGTGTTGATTTTCAGGGTACGGAGGTTTGCGCCATTATCCCGGAAGGTGTACCCGTAACCAATGAATATAACAACATGCGCTTCGACATGGGCCGAGTCAGTATTTATGCAAACGACTGGCGCGTTGAGCAAGGAGAAGTGTGATGGGGAAAACGTGGAATAATAAAGCGTGGTTTATGGTATTGCCGGTAGTGATATTGGTTGCCTTTAGTGCGCTGTTACCCTTAATGACGGTGGTCAACTACTCAATTCAGGATACCTTCGGGAATAATCAATTCTTCTTTGCCGGGCTGGAATGGTTCCAGGAGATTCTTAACTCATCACGCTTCCATGATGCTTTGGGCCGTCAGTTTTTATTTAGTGCCATTATCCTAGCCATTGAAATCCCCTTAGGAATTTTTGTTGCGATGAATTTACCCAGCAAGGGCTGGAAATCATCCCTATGTTTGGTGCTGATCTCATTACCATTGCTGATTCCCCTGAATGTCGTGGGTACAATCTGGCAGATCTTCGGACGTGTGGATATTGGCTTGTTGGGAGCGTCAATGGAGGCCATCGGCATTGATTACAACTACACGCAGGACACACTGGACGCATGGATCACCATTGTCATCATGGATATTTGGCACTGGACATCGTTAGTGGCCTTGCTGTGCTTTGCTGGATTGCAGTCCATACCAGAGGCTTATTATCAGGCTGCCCGTATCGACGGAGCTAGTAAGTGGGCGACCTTCCGCTATATTCAGCTCCCTAAAATGCATGGGGTGTTGTTGATTGCGGTATTACTACGCTTTATGGACAGCTTTATGATTTACACCGAACCCTTTGTCTTAACCGGCGGTGGGCCGGGCAATTCAACGACATTCTTATCCATTGATTTGGTGAAAATGGCGATTGGTCAATTTGACCTTGGGCCAGCGGCAGCATTCTCGCTGATCTACTTCCTGATCATTCTATTGATGAGCTTCATCTTCTACACAGTGATGACCAGCTTGAATAAAAAGGAGGGTCAATAAGCCATGAAAATAACACGAAGCGGCGTAGTGATGTTTCTCTACATCCTGTTTTTAATGTTGCCCATTTACTGGCTGATCAATATGAGCCTGAAGACCAATAGTGAAATTTTAAATAGCTTTTCACTGTGGCCACAAAACCTGACTTTTGAAAACTACATCACGATCTTTACGGATAAAAGCTGGTATTCGGGATACATCAACTCCATCACTTACGTGGTGATGAATACGGTCATTTCCATTTGCGTGGCACTGCCAGCGGCGTACGCCTTCTCCCGTTACCGCTTTTTGGGCGATACGCATTTATTCTTTTGGCTACTAACCAACCGCATGGCTCCTCCCGCAGTGTTCGCCTTACCCTTTTTCCAGCTATACAGCTCAGTAGGTTTGTTTGATACCCATATCGCTGTGGCCTTGGCACATTGCTTATTTAATGTGCCGTTAGCGGTATGGATATTGGAGGGCTTTATGTCCGGTGTACCCAAGGAAATTGATGAAACCGCCTATCTGGATGGCTATAGTTTTACCCGTTTCTTTACCCGCATCTTTATGCCACTGATTGCCTCTGGTATTGGCGTGGTGGCGTTTTTCTGTTTTATGTTTTCATGGGTAGAACTGCTGCTAGCACGTACCTTGACATCAGTCATCGCCAAGCCAATTGCAGCAACCATGACACGCACCGTATCCGCCGCTGGTATGGACTGGGGCGTACTTGCTGCTGCGGGAGTATTAACCATTATTCCGGGTGCTTTAGTGATTTACTTTGTTCGCAATTACATCGCTAAAGGCTTTGCCTTGGGCCGCGTTTAGGAGGACGGAAAATGGATTTAAGTTGGATGGGCTGGACATGGCAAACGGCTACATTTTTTGGGTTGATTGTCCTTGTGCTGATCGGCATGACAATTTTCTCAATTAAATACCCACAAGCCCCAAAAATGGGTATTTTGCGATTTGAAACCACACCGGGCGACCGACTATTTATTTCATTACTAGGCAGCGCCTTTATTTGTCTGGGCTGGCTGGCTATATTTGGCTCACCAATATGGTGGGCATTATTGGTGTGTTGCATCTATGCACTATGTGTATTTCGCTGGGTGTAATACATCGCAATCTGGAGGAAAATATGAGAGTTAAGTTGTTATCAACGGTCGTTGCTACGCTGCTGTTTTCCAGCTACGCGCAAGTAACACTGGCCGATATGGACGTTGCAAAACGTCTGATTAAGGAAGAATTTCAGCCGTCTACCCTATCACAGGAAGATCAGTTAAAAGAAATGCAGTGGTTTGTTGATGCTGCCAAGCCGTTTAAGGGCATGAAGATCAATGTAGTATCCGAAACCATTGCTACGCATGAGTATGAGGCCAAGACATTAGCCAAGGCCTTTACTGAGTTGACGGGCATTGAAGTCACCCATGATTTGATCGGCGAAGGTGATGTGGTTGAAAAACTGCAAACACAAATGCAATCGGGTAAAAACATTTATGATGCTTACATCAACGACTCCGACCTGATTGGTACACATTACCGCTATAAGCAAGTTGTTCCCTTATCGGACTACATGAAGGGTGAAGGTAAAGATGTCACCAACCCTATGTTGGATATTGGTGACTTTATCGGTACATCGTTCACAACCGGGCCGGATGGCAAGCTTTACCAACTCCCTGACCAGCAGTTTGCAAACCTATATTGGTTCCGTTATGACTTGTTCACACGCCCTGATATCAAAGCAAAGTTCAAGGAAAAATACGGCTATGACTTAGGTGTGCCAGTAAACTGGTCTGCTTATGAAGACATCGCTGAATTTTTTACTGGCATGGAAATTGATGGTAAGAAATTCTATGGTCACATGGACTACGGTAAGAAAGACCCGTCTCTCGGATGGCGTTTCACCGATGCATGGCTATCTATGGCGGGTGCCGGTGACAAAGGCATTCCAAACGGCTTGCCTGTTGATGAGTGGGGTATCCGGGTAGAAGGTTGCCACCCGGCAGGCTCCACAGTTGAACGTGGTGGTGCCACCGACGGCCCAGCGGCTGTTTATTCTGTCAGCAAATATGTGGATTGGCTGAAGAAGTATGCGCCACCTAATGCACAAGGAATGACATTCTCCGAGGCTGGCCCTGTGCCAAGCCAGGGTGGTATTGCCCAGCAGATTTTCTGGTACACCGCATTTACCGCCGCTTTGGTCGATAAAGAAGGGGCGAAAGCAGTGATCAACGAAGATGGTACACCTAAATGGCGTATGGCCCCCTCACCCCACGGTGCTTATTGGGAAAAAGGCCAGAAGCTAGGCTATCAGGACGCAGGCTCATGGACGCTACTAAAGTCTACACCACCTGAGCGCCGTAAAGCAGCGTGGCTGTATGCGCAGTTTGTGGTGTCTAAGACGGTTTCTTTGAAGAAAAGCCATGTGGGTTTGACCTTCATTCGTGAGAGCGATATTCAACACGAAAGCTTCACTAAACGCGCACCAAAGTTAGGTGGTTTGATTGAATTCTACCGCTCACCTGCCCGTCTGCAATGGTCACCTACAGGAACTAACGTGCCCGACTATCCTAAGCTGGCACAATTATGGTGGCAGAACATCGGTGATGCGTCCTCTGGTGCCAAAACACCACAGGAAGCAATGACTGCGCTGGCAGAAGCGCAAGACAAGATACTGAGCCGTTTAGAGCGTGCGAAAGTGCAGAAAGAATGTGGACCTAAGTTGAACAAGAAGAAGTCCCGTGAGTACTGGTTAAACCAACCAGGATCTCCGAAACAGAAGCTTAAAAACGAGAAACCCACACCAGAAACCGTTGATTATGATGAGTTACTCAAGTCGTGGACTGAGGGCTAATCCACCAAACTAGATAAGCCAACCCCGTTCTGCACTCACGATCAACTGATCAGCAGAACGTGCATTAAAAAGGGTCGATACACATTCCGTACCGACCCTTTTTATTTTCCCCTGTCAAATGAGTATCTCAAAATTCAGGGCGCATACCGATATAGCAGCGTTACGGCTTGATAGCAATTTTCAACACGCCATCACGCTGATGCATGAATAAGTCATACGCTTCCACAATGTCATCCAGACTATAGGTGTGCGTAACCATATCAGAGAAGTCCACCCGCCCAGATTTCACCACATTCATCAAGCGACGCATCCGCTCTTTACCACCTGGGCAAAGTGCAGTACGGATCGTGTGATCACCCAATCCCGCCGCAAAGTGCGCCATGGGGATAGTCAGGTCGTCCGAGTACACGCCAAGACTGGAGAATGTGCCACCCGGCTTCAGAACCTTTAGCCCCTGTTCAAAGGTGGAGGCAAGGCCCAGTGCTTCGATGCTGCTGTCAACACCACGCCCACCCGTTAGTTTCATTATCTCGTCAACCACATCCACTTCTTTAAAGTTCAGCGTGATGTCTGCGCCCATTTTCTTCGACATCGCCAGACGGTCATTATTGCCATCAATAGCGATAATCGTTGATGCACCTTTCAGTTTTGCACCAGCAGTCGCACATAAACCGATTGGCCCCTGAGCGAATACCGCAACCACATCCCCGATCTGGATATTGGCGTTTTCCGCACCTTTAAAGCCGGTTGACATAATATCAGGACACATCAGAACCTGCTCATCGGTTAAACCATCCGGCACTGGTGCCAGATTCGCTTGGGCATCAGGCACCAAGACATACTCAGACTGTGTGCCATCGATCAGGTTACCGAAACGCCAGCCACCTGTGGCCTTATAGCCATGACAGGAGCACGTGCCATCTGCCTGAATATAGCCGCCATCCTGTGACGGAAAACCATCCTGAGATGCGTACGAGGTAAAGGTTGGGCAGATTGCGCCAGCGATAACCCGCTGACCTTCTTCATAGCCCATGACTGAGGAGCCAAGCTTTTCAATCACACCTACAGGCTCGTGACCAATCGTCAAGCCTGTTGCAACAGGATATTCCCCTTTGAAAATGTGAATATCTGTACCACAAACCGTCGTGGTGGTGATTTTAACCAAGGCATCGTTAGGGCCCACATCAGGTATCTTTTTATCAACCAGCTCAATCTTACCGGGTTCAATAAATACCAGTGACTTCATCATACTCATTGTTGTTTTCCTTATTTTATTCAATCTCAAACTGATCAGTGACTTGGCACTCCAGTCACTCGGACTCAAAGCCTTCACGTACGGTACGGCCAACATTTAATGGCTTAAATTACCGAACATCACGTGTTGTTTTTTTCGTCCACGCACGGCGAGTCTATGACTTAAACAGGGCAAACTCAAGTGAATCATTTTCCTGATCGTTCTTGCAGCCAAGCCTCAATATCATTCAACACATCATCCTTTTCAGGTTCGTTCAACAACTCGTGATAAAGCCCCGGATAGTGCTTGAGAGTCTTATCTTTTGAAGACACTTTTTGATAAAGCAACTCAGCCCCCGCCGGGTCAATAATACGATCCCCAGTCCCCTGCAAAATCAGTATTGGCAACGTGATCCGGTGTGCATCACGCTCAACCCTTTGCATCGCTCCCACTAACTCAGCCAGTAGCCTGATGGAAGTGCTACCTTTTTCATTCAGCGGGTCACTATTGGCATCTTCCACCACCTTGGGGTCACGCGAGATATAGTCGCCATCAATGGATTTAATGCGAAACTTGGGGCAGATTTTTGACAGTAGCCGCCCTCCTAAGAGGGTCAGTGTCGATACACCGCCAAAGACCTTGAGTGCTGGTGCGGAGAGAATTGCACCGCGAAACGCCTGTTGATGCTCAAGCAGATAATGGGTAGTTATCAAGCCGCCCATACTGTGGCCAAACGCATAAATTGGCAAGTCAGGATGTTGCTGTTTGATCACATCAAGGTAATCCGTCAACACGTTGGTAAAATCACTAAAGTGATTAACATATTTACGATCCCCTCCTGAGCGGCCATGTCCGGGGTGATCCCAGCTATAAATTGCAAAGCCTTGCGGGACAAAGCGATCCACAAAGCCCTGATAACGGCTACTGTGCTCACTTAAACCATGCGCTAATAAAATAACGGCCCTGGCGGAAACGTCTGGCTGCCAGCTTTGACGGAATATTTTATTTCGATAAGCGTCGCGGGTATAACTCTGACTATAGCGCATGAGCACATTCTCCATGTTATGCCATATCTATTATAGACCCATCCTCACGCCGTTCCGCCATCTTTGCTGGTTGTACTGGATTGACGCCTGCGGCGCGGCCTTCTTCGCGGTTTTTTGGCAGTCCCATCGCCTGAATTTGCAGCGCTCTTTGGTTTTGAACGCCGTCTTGCCTGATTTGGCTTACCACCCTGATTTGGTTTCTGACTGGGCACACGATCCCGCTGAACTCGCTTCGGCTTCTTTAGCTCTGGCAATAAATCCACCGTGACATCGGCCATAGGGATTTTGGTTTCGATATATCGTTCAATGTCCGGCAGATAAAACGCCGTATCTTCACAGGCAAAACTATGCGACTCACCTGATGCACCGGCACGCGCCGTACGGCCAATGCGATGCACATAATCTTCCTCGGATTGTGGCAGGTCAAAGTTAAACACATGCGTCACATCATCAATGTGCAAACCCCGCGCGGCAACATCCGTTGCAATCAATACCTGATGCTTGCCTTGCTCGAACTCCGTCAAAAAACGCTGTCGCTTATTTTGTCGGACATCGCCGGAAATCATTACCGCATCAATGTCATTACCACGCAAATAATCATCAATGTTTTCAGCATTGCGCTTCGTATTCACAAACACAATGCACCGCCTGGGTTGCAGCTTGTGAATCAGGCCAATCAATAGCGGAATTTTCTCATCGTTAGACGGGTAATACACCCACTGTTCGACACGATCTGCACTCTTGGTATCCGCCTTAATTTCCACCTTTTCAGGATTATTCATGTGCTCATAAGCCAACTCCAGCACCCGCGAAGACAAGGTGGCCGAAAACAGCATATTCAGGCGCTTTTCCGGCTTTGGCAAACGACGCATTAAGAAACGAATATCTTTGATAAAGCCTAAATCAAACATGCGGTCGGCTTCATCCAACACCAAGCTTTGACAACGACGCAAGCTATACAAACGCTGCTTGTAAAAATCAATCAAACGCCCCGGTGTACCGATTAGAATATCCGCACCTTCAGCAATGGCCTTTTTTTGCCGCTCGTAGCCTGTTCCGCCATAAGCCAAGGCAACTTTCAACCCACTTTCATTAGTGAAAATTTCTGCATCTTTGGCGACCTGCACTGCCAACTCGCGGGTCGGTACCATAATTAATGCTCTAACATGGCGTGACTCGTGATTTTCCAATGGATGCGTCAGCAAATACTGAATCACTGGAATCATAAACGCTGCTGTTTTACCCGTTCCAGTCTGTGCCAACCCCGCGACATCGCGGCCTGCCAACGTTACAAGCAAACTCTCCGCCTGAATGGGCGTACAAAATTCAAAGCCCGCCTTGTCGATCGCCTGTTGGATAACCGGCAGTAGTTCAAGGTCGCTGAAACGCACCTTGGATAAATGTGTTTGATTAGTCATGCTCTGAGCTTAACACGTCAACTTAGCGAGCGGAACGTCTGCCAAACCTTTGTCCACGATCTCAAAAACATCGTTAGAAAGACCATCCGTTTGGTGAATACGCTCCAACGCCACTTTCATCAATGCCGCCCGTGTTGGCTCTAACTGTCGCCATTTAATCAACGGACGAACCATCCGTGAGGCCACCTGCGGATTACGCTTATCCAGATCAATCACAAAGTCAGTCAAGAATCGGTAGCCCTCGCCATCGACACGGTGAAAATTCACCGGATTCCCTGCCACAAAACGGCCAATCAGCGCACGAATCTTGTTCGGATTATTCGCATCAAAAGATGGATGTGACTGGAGTGCCTTCACCTGCTCCAACGTCCCGGGCAGACTGGAACCTGCCTGAATCATAAACCACTTATCCATCACCAGCGGATCATCTTGCCACTGCGCCTCAAATGCCATTAATGCCTGCTCACGTTCAATGCAGTCGATATCAGCCAAAGCACTCAACGCTGCCAAGCGGTCGGTCATATTGTTAGCATTCAGATATTGGGCAAATACTTTCTGATGCATCATTTCATCATCGAGGCTGGCCAGATAGGATAAGCAGACATTTTTCAAACGGCGACGCCCCATACTGGCTGCATCAATTTCATAGTTACCGTCGGCATCCAGCGCTTCATAGCAAGCCTCTAACGACAAACGCATACCGGCGGCCAAGGTACGAATAAAGAACTCACGTACTTCGTGAATGGCTTGCGGGTCAGCCTCCTCCACCGAATCGGCAAGATCTGACTCACTGGGCAAGCTCAACGCCTCGGCGCGCAAGGCATGATCCAGTGCCTTGTTATCCAGCACTTGCTGATAGGCATCCACCACTTCTGGTGCTACACCCATTGCTCGCCCTGCCTGGTGATCTTCGAGCATCTGCAACATTAACTGCTGTGCCAGACGCTGACCGGCTTCCCAACGGTTGAAATCATCCTGATCATGTTGCATCAGGAAAATATAATCCTCAGTGCTGTAATCAAAGGTGTATTTGACCGGCGCAGAGAAGTCACACAACAAAGATGGCAAAGGCTTTTCGGCGACATTATTAAAGGTAATGCTCTGCGAGGCTTGCGTGATATTAAAAACCCGCTGTGTATCAGGCATGTCACTCTGTCCGGTCGCTCCACTGGCTGTTTCCAGTTTAATCGGCTCACCCTGCGGGTTGTATAAAGCCAGTTTAAACGGAATCAAAAACGGTGCTTTGTGCTCAGATTCTGGCGTAGCCGGACAGCTTTGCTCAAAATGCAGCGTACAAGTTTTCGCTTCTGCATCATAATCCATGCTCACGGCCACCTCTGGCGTACCGGCTTGATCGTACCACTTCTGCATTTGCGACAAATCCGCACCATTGGCATCGGCCATTGCAGCCAGGAAGTCTTCCGTTGTCACCGCCTGACCATCGTGGCGCTCAAAGTACAAATCCATGCCCTTTCTGAATCCCTCGCGCCCCAGCAGTGTGTTATACAAACGCACCACTTCCGCCCCTTTTTCATACACGGTTACGGTGTAGAAGTTATTGATTTCAATAAACGATGACGGACGAATCGGGTGTGCCATCGGGCTGGCATCCTCGGCAAACTGATGTGTACGCAACATCCGCACGTCTTCAATGCGTTTTACCGGACGCGAATGCAAATCGGCAGTAAACTCCTGATCACGGAAAACCGTCAACCCCTCTTTCAAACTCAACTGGAACCAATCACGACAAGTCACTCGGTTGCCAGTCCAGTTATGGAAATACTCATGGCCAATCACGGCCTCAATGTCGATGTAATCAGTATCAGTCGCCGTATCGGGACTGGCGAAAACCAGCTTGGAATTAAAGATATTCAAGCCCTTATTTTCCATCGCCCCCATATTAAAATCATCAACGGCAACGATCATGTAAATATCCAGATCGTATTCCAGACCAAAACGCTCCTCGTCCCACTTCATCGCACGTTTAAGCGATTCCATCGCGTGATCACAGCGGGAAACATTATGCGCTTCGGTGTAAATTTCCAGTGCCACGCTACGCCCTGAGCGTGTAATAAACTCCCCACGTACGCATGACAAATCTCCAGCAACCAACGCAAACAAATAGGCAGGTTTGATAAACGGATCATGCCAGACAGCGAAGTGACGGCCATCCGCCAAATCACCTTTATCAATACAGTTACCGTTAGACAGCATCACCGGATTGGTGGCTTTGTCTGCGGTAATGCGTGTGGTGAATGTTGACATGACATCCGGTCGGTCAAGGAAATAAGTGATTTTACGAAAGCCCTCTGCCTCACACTGCGTACAGTAATTGCCGCTGGACTGATACAAGCCTTCCAGTGAGGTGTTATTCTGCGGGTAGATCCGGCTTGTTACCTCCAGCTCAAAGGCTTCCGGCAAGTCACGCAGTTTAAGCTGCTTATCATCCAACTCGTAATCCGCGGCACTTAGCTCAACACCATCTAATCTGACGCTTATCAAGTCCTGCGCCTCACCATGCAGAGCCAATGTCGTCGCTTCTGGCTGAGCGGGATGACGTCGATACTTTACCATCGATGTCACGATGGTTGACTCGTCGCTTAAATCAACATTCAGGTAGGTTGTCACGGCCTGATAGGAAGGTGGTTGATAATCTTCCAGTCTGATGACCTGCGCTTGTCCTTGTTTCATTTCAAAATTCTCTTAGGTTGATTGTTTCAGTATACCGAGTTTGGGTGAAGGGGAGGCATTGTAACGCTGCATCTAATCAAAATCTTATTTTTTTAACCTTTACTCAAGTCCAATGACTTCAAAGCCGTTTTCCAGTTTTTTTGTCGTTGTTTCAACTTTTAGCTTTTTTCAAAAAATTATTAGTCAATTTTGATTCATGACGTTTCCCAGAAAAAATATAAATATATATTTATTATCAACTGTAAATAAATCAGGCGCGTGGTCATAGTTCTTAGTCAGTGCTATACCGTCATCTGCTGGTTTACTTTTTAGAAGTGTCAGATGCAAATGTAAAATGTCTCTATCGGAAAAAGGATTATTTAACACTGACTCCTCTAATTCCTTGGCTGTTCTAACGATAACCGGCACATCAAATCCATATTTATCGGCAATGGATTTTTCAAGTTTGTTCTCCAACTCGGAATTTTCCTGATCCGAATCAAAAAGGGTTTTTGGGTAATCGTGAGTTTATGGGGAAAGACTGGTGGAAGTGATTATCCGTACGTGGAATCCCTTACCCAATAAGGATAAGGGCGAATCAACGTTGCACATATGAATGGCGTAGCACGTCCAACCAGTCACTTGTTCCGCTATTTCTCCATCGGTCAGTCTACCACTTTGAGAAAAGTGCGCTCCTTGAACCTAGACCAAAAACCGGAGAGAAATACTCTCAGGCTAATCATATAGTGATAAACGGTAGATTCAGGCCGAGTAACATCCAAGTTTATTTCACGATTTGTGATATGTTGACCCTGAGGGAGGCAGATAACCTGTCTGGCGTGTGCAGGATTTATGTTGAGTGCGAACTGGAGATTAAGATTGCTGCAAAGGTGCGCCATTTGCGGGGGAGTGACCAATCAGCTAGAGAGTAAATCGATGTTATGGCCAAATTATTAAGCTCACTTATTATTCTGTTATTGGTATTGTTGGCAACATCTGTCGTTTTCAATTATCTGCTATATAAAAAGGCTTCTCTGCCATTATACGCCACCAAACAAGATCCACTGGAGTTGCGTTATTACCCTGAAGCAGCGCAACCGCTCACTAACGGCAAGCCGGTGTTCCTGTTGTACGGTGGTTCCCGCAGAATGAGCAGGGGTATCAGTATTTGAATCAGGCACTGAAAGAGTTCTTGTGAAGAGTAGAATATATGAATATAACCCAATTAAAAAATAATACCTTTTAGCAGGATATAGCAGTATTGAATCCCTGATAAAAAAGACAATTTACTCACAACGGAGAAAATTTGATGTTTAAAAAACTATTTCCCTTATTATTAGCTACTAGCGTGATGACTATTAGTATGACGTGTGCAGCAGATCAGGCAATGATTATCTTAGATGGCTCGGGCAGTATGCAAGGGCAAGTCGATGGCAAAGCCAAAATGACGATTGCCAAAGAGACCTTAAACAAGGTAGTTAATGACTGGGATGAAAACATTGATTTCGGTCTAATGGCTTATGGCCACAACAGAAAAGGCGATTGTAGTGATATTGAGGTGTTAATCCCCTTATCTAAAATCGATAAAAACGCCGTGTTAGAAAAGGTAAAAGCCATTAAGCCTAAGGGGAAAACACCTATCAGTGATTCTCTACAGCAAGCAGCAAAAAAATTGCATTTTACCGAAGATAAAGCAACCATTATTTTAATCAGTGATGGCAAGGAAACCTGTAATGCTGATCCCTGTACCACAGCTAAAGAGCTTGAGGAGAAAGGGATTGATTTTACCGCTCACGTTATCGGTTTTAATGTTGATACCAACACCGATAAACAATTAGCCTGTATTGCCAATGCCACCGGCGGCGAGTATTTTTCTGCTAAAAATGCTAATGATTTAAACAGTGCAATGAAAAAAGCAGTGAAAAAAGTCGAGAAAAAAGAGCCTGTTAAAGAAAGAACCGTCAGAGTCGTAAGAGCCAAAACAGGGCTTAAATACAATCTGGTCTTAACCGCCAGTGAAACCGAGGGCGGAGAACAGGTTGACGGTCATTTTACCATCTACCAAGCAGATAAAGAAAACGAAGAGGATTTGAAATTGGTAAAAAAGTGCTCTTCATTAAGTAACCCCACGGTTGGTTATCCTTGCAGAGAAAAGCTTCCTGCGGGTGATTATATTATCAGAACCGAAATGCATAAAACCTTTATTAAAGATACCAATGTAACCCTGAAAGAAGATGAGAAAAGCGTTATCAATATTGTTACCGGTGAAACCAGCGAAATGAATATAACCGCAGCCGCAGGTGATAGTGACGAGCCGATACGTGCCAGTTTTGGCGTTGCAAGAATAGTCAACGGTGAAAAGGTAACCATTGACGGTTGCTATAATTTTAATAAAAATTGCGAATTAAAGCTTCCGCCAAGTGATTATATAATTGAGGTAACGGTACCGTTTGGCAAACATCAATTCAAATCGGGAAGCACTAAAATTACCCTGCAACCCAATGAAAAACTTTCGATACTTGTACCTGTCGATTAATATTATTAACCATACCCCCCTGATCACCATCAGGGGCTTTTTAGTACCACTTTTCTACTGACAGTCACTCCTCTCTTTCTTAGAGTGGTAATTATTTCAAAATTAAAAAGAGTAAAAATAATGTATGACTCATATATTATTGTCGCAATCTTGATTGGATGGTTTGTGGTTTTTTGGATTGCATCATCAAAGAATGAGAATTTATTTAACAAAAAACTGAAAAAACAGATGATTGCAGAAGATGAGCAGTATTTTGAAATAAGATATTTTAAAAATATTCCGTTTCTCTACCTGTTACTTTCTATTGTTGTAGCGTTTGCGGTTTTCTCAGTAGTTAACGAGTTTTATATCTTTAAATTGTGTCTCAGTATTATTATTCTCGGAGCAGGTATTGCTAATTATATTTATAGAGCGGTTATGTACAAAATCGTTTTTGATCACGGACAGATTACTCTATATATCGGCAACAAAGTGAAAGAAACCGGTACATTTGATGAAGCCAAAGGCATTTCTAGACCTTATATTGCTAAAAATGGTCCAAACTTTCCTTATCAAATTATTTTTGAATGGGGAGGAATGATAAAATCAGCGAAATTAATAGAGTTTAATGAAGATATGGATAATAGTTATCAATTGGTTGCCTTACTGGAAAAGGGTGGCTATTTTGATAAAAAGAAATTTAAAAAAGAATAAAGGAGAAAAATAATGTGACAAATTGCATAAGTTCGAACTAAATCTGACGATCACCTATTTTGAGAATTGACTGTCAGTCGAATTTTAACAACTTATACAGTTTTTGATATCGCGTCAGTTTTTTATTCGTTGTTTTTGACTTCTTCCCTACTCTTTGACGCGGGATATTTTTACATCCGTGACAAAAAAGCCCGGCAACCACCGGGCTTCTGTCAATCCCACTTTAATGCCCCACCGGTCTGGTATTCCGTCACGCGCGTTTCAAAGAAGTTTTTCTCCTTCTTCATATTCGCTTGCTCGTCCAGCCAAGGGGTACGGTTCTGTGCTCCCGGGAATGGTTCTTCCAGCCCCAACTGACGTGCCCGCCGGTTAGTAATAAAGCGGAACTGCTCAATGTGATCCTCTGCGTTATAGCCCAAAATTGGATCACGCAAAATATAGCGGGCATAACTGGACTCGGCAGCTTCCGACTCATCCCACATCTGGCGAATCGCCTGAGGGTCAAGATGCACATCGTTCTCCAACAGAATCTGCTTCACCACGCGAATACCGAAAGAGGCGTGCATCACCTCATCGCGCATAATGTACTGCAACTGCTCGGATGTGCCTTTCATCAAACCACGTCGCTGCAAGGAGAAGATTGGCGTGAAGCCATTGTAGAACCAGCTACCTTCAAAGATGCCCGCAAAAAACATATAAGACATCACAAAACTGTTCAGGTCGTCCGGCTGTGTCAAATCCATGTCTGAGCGCATCACATCCTGCAAACGGCGATTTGCAACCTGAATTTTCTGGTTGATCTCAGGTACCACACGATAGCGGTTGTAAATTTCTTCCTGATTTAGATTCAGTGTTTCAATGCAGTGTTGATAAGTCCATGTATGCAACGACTCTTCATACACCTGACGCGCTTGGTAAATTTGCAACTCCGGTGCGGTCATTTTCTCCATCACAGCCAAGCCGATATTACGCATCGCCAAAATGTCCGAGGTGGTCAGATAGGCCAATACATTCTCGTAAACGTGCTTTTCCGCATCATTCAGGGTGTGATTGTAATCATGCACATCCTGCGCCATATTGATGTCAAGCGGCGTCCAGTGATTCTTGTTGGCATTCAGGAAGTATTCCCACGCCCACGGATACTTAAACGGTGCCAACTGATTGATGTCACCTTCACCGTTAATCACGCGCTTATCATCGGAGCTAACCGCCGCCATCACTTTACCAGTCACGCCTAGTTGCTCACCTTGCATACTTGATGCGGTGTTTTCGGTCGCAGGCTTGACTGCTGTCTGAGATGCCGCTGCTGTATTTGCTTCGGCCACCACCGGCTGTGTCGCAAGCTGCTCATCCACATCAATCGTTGGCACAGTCTGTTCGGACAGGGCGCTACTTACCGCATAAGCATTGAGTGTCGCCGCTGATTTTTCTGGCGGCATCACAGCAGACGCAGCTTTTTTGGCCGCATCCGCTGTTGATTGAGTCGCTGCTTTGGGTGGTGCGAGCGGATTATCCCAATTTAACATGATACGTTGTTCTCCTTGTTTGCCACATCCATCACGCGCAGGCGTGCGGGAGTTTTCTTGATTCGATTAGCCGATATACAAATCAACTTACAATTCACTGACATGCTTCACAATCTGGGTCTAGGATTGAACAGGCACTTGGCGCGGCCGATAACGGCGCGTTGTCGGTACGTCCACGTTGAGCGGCAACAGGTTCGTCACCCGATGTTTTTTCCATTGCTGTTGCCCCCATAGAGCGCAGGTAGTACGTCGTTTTCAGGCCACGCACCCAAGCAAGCTTGTACAAATTATCCATCTTCGCACCCGAAGGCTCGGCCATATACAAGTTCAATGACTGACCTTGATCAATCCATTTCTGACGACGACTGGCTGCTTCCACCAACCAACGCGGGTCAATTTCAAAAGCACTCGCATACTTTTCCCGTATCTTTGCTGGAATGCGGTCAATCTGCTGCAAACTGCCATCGAAGTATTTCAAGTCATTGATCATGACGCCATCCCACAGCCCAAGTGCTTTCAGCTCCTCCACCATATAAGGGTTCACCACCGTGAACTCACCAGACAGGTTGGATTTCACGAACAGGTTCTGATAAGTCGGCTCAATTGACTGGCTCACACCACAAATATTAGAAATGGTCGCGGTCGGTGCAATCGCCATCACGTTGGAATTGCGCATGCCATAAGCCTTCACACGATCACGCAGCGTGTCCCAATCCAATGTGCTGGATTTATCCACCTGCAAATAGTTTTCGCCCCGCGCTTCCTGCAACAACTCCAGTGAGTCAAGCGGCAGAATGCCACGATCCCATAATGAGCCTTTGAAACTTGGATAAGCACCACGCTCCTGTGCCAACTCATTGGACGCGGCAATGGCAAAGTACGACACTGCTTCCATGCTCTCATCGGCAAATTGCACAGCGGCCTCGGAGGCATAAACCAAATCCTGTTTATAAAGGGCATCGTGGAATCCCATCAGGCCCAGCCCCACCGGACGATGCTGCAGGTTGGAACGACGGGCTTGGGGCACGCTGTAGTAGTTATAGTCGATGACATTATCCAACATGCGCATGGCGGTGGTGACGGTCTTCTGCAACATTTTCATGTCGAGGCCATCTGCCTTGGTGTGTGCTGCGATATTAATTGAGCCTAAATTGCACACGGCAATCTCATCTTCATTCGTGTGCAAGGTGATTTCAGTGCATAGATTCGAGCTGTGAACGACACCCACGTGCTGGTTGGTGTAACGAATGTTGCAAGGGTCTTTAAAAGTAATCCACGGGTGACCAGTTTCAAACAACATACCCAGCATCTTGCGCCATAAATCCAGTGCCGCAACTTTCTTCACCAGTTTGATGTCGCCACGTGCTGCTTTTTCTTCATACTCTTTGTATTTGGTTTCAAACGCCAGGCCGCACAAACCATGCAGGTCTGGGGTATCATCGGGTGAGAACAATGTCCATTCGCCCTCCTCCGCAACACGCTTCATAAACAGATCGGGAATCCAGTTTGCGCTGTTCATATCGTGCGTACGGCGACGGTCATCACCAGTGTTTTTACGCAGCTCAATAAATTCTTCGATATCAATGTGCCAAGTTTCCAGATAGGCACAGACCGCACCCTTGCGCTTGCCCCCCTGATTCACAGCTACTGCGGTATCATTAGCAACTTTCAGGAATGGCACGACACCTTGTGACTTTCCATTTGTCCCCTTGATGTGCGACCCCAAACCTCGTACCTGCGTCCAGTCATTACCCAAGCCACCGGCGTATTTAGATAACAGTGCATTATCTTTAATGGCATCGTAAATTCCGCCCAAGTTGTCTGGCACGGTGGTCAGGTAACACGAAGACAACTGAGGACGTGGCGTACCGGAGTTAAACAATGTCGGCGTACTGCTCATAAAGTTAAAGCTGGACAGCAATTCGTAGAACTCAATGGTACGCGCTTCACGATCCACTTCATTGATCGCCAGTCCCATCGCAACACGCATAAAGAAGATTTGCGGTAGCTCAAAGCGAATATCTTGCTCGTGAATAAAATAACGGTCATACAAAGTCTGCAAACCCAGATAGGTAAACTGCTGATCGCGCTGTGGCTTAATCGCCTTACCCAGCCGCTCCAGATCATAGCGTCCCAACTCATCATCCAGTCGCTCCAACTCCACGGCTTTGTGAATGTACTTGACCAGCATTTCTGGATACAGTGCCTTCATTTCTGCCTGCGTGGCTTCCGTTGGACGTCCCGTCAACATGGTCAGCGCCTCGCGGCGGATGGAGTCCATCAACAAACGTGCCGCCACATAAGAGTAGTTAGGGTCTTTTTCGATCATCACGCGCGTAGCCATGACCAAAGCCGAACCCACATCCTTTTCTGCAATACCATCAAACAGATTGCGGGTACTTTCCGCCAGTACCACATCGCCACTCACGCCACTAAGCCCCGCAACAGCTTCCTTGACGATCTTCTTCAGACGCTTTTCATCCAGCGGCTTACGCTCGCCATTTGCATCAATCACATGCAATACGTCTTTCTTCGCTGCCCCCTTTTTCTTAGGTGCGGCTTTACTTTCTTTTTCGGCACGCAGACGCGCCCGTTCTTCACGATACAGCACATAACTACGCGCCACCTTTTGCTCACCAGCACGCATCAGTGCCAACTCTACCTGGTCCTGAATATCCTCAATATGCACCACACCACCGTCCGGCATACGGCGGAATAATGATTCATTGACCTGTGATGCCAGCTCTTTCACCTCTTGATGTACTCGTGAAGATGCCGCAACCACACCACCTTCAACCTCCAGGAATGCTTTTGTCAACGCCACCTCAATTTTACTGACATCAAACGGGGTAACACTGCCGTTTCGGCGGATCACTTTATACATGGTGTCCGCAGTATTTTGAGTGTCTGATGCTGTGGTTGGGTGGGCTACAGATGCGTCAGACATAATCGACAGATCGTCACTGGTAGTGCTCATTCAGGTTCTCCAATATTCAGTAGTGATAATAGCCGGAGCGTCCGAACGAACACGTTCGTCATTCTTTTATTAAAAATTAATATTTCGGACTTCGCCCGTCGGCAACGGCGGCACTATAACACGCAACCGAAGAACAGATAAACCACTTTGTTTTTTGCCAAAGCACCATAGATAGTGTTTTTATTAAGTTATAACCACTATATATTGTATTCGATAGAATTTTGATGATGGGCAACAGTACGGGGAAAGCAGTAACAGAATATGCGAAGAACACCACACTATCGTGCCTGTAAAAAATTTACTTGTGCCGTAAATGCGCCTTGGTATGATGACCTAGCTTAAGCGATTTTCTGAGTAATTCAACACGGCAAGAATACAAATGCCACACCAGATCACTGTGCAACCAAGTGGACACCAGTTTGAAGTCGATGACCACGAGTCGGTACTTGCTGGAGCGTTGCGCCAAGGCATTATGCTGCCCTATAGTTGTCGCGGCGGCTCTTGCGGCACTTGCTTCGGTAAAGTGCTGGAAGGCGAGATTGATTATCCACGCGGCTTTCCATTGGGACTCATGGAAAGTGATCATGAAAAAGGTTATGCGTTATTTTGTGTAGCCCAGGCGCGTTCTGATTTGCTGATTGACATTCAGGAGGTGCGTAGTCGTGATGAAATCCGTATCAAAACCCTGCCTGCCGAAGTGGTTTCGGTAAACCCACTGATACCGGATGTTATGGAAGTACGCCTTAAATTGCCTGCCAGTGAAAAATTAGTATTTCGAGCCGGACAGCACCTTGATTTTCTGTTGCGAAATAAAAAGCGTCGTTCCTTCGCCATCGCCAATGCGCCAACCAATCACGAGTATCTGGAGCTGCACATTCGCCGTGTGCCAAGTGATGAGTTTAGTGATTTGGTGTTTAAGCAATTCCATGAAGGGACATTGGTGCACATTGAGGCACCACTTGGGGATTTTTATGTGCGTGAAGAATCCAACCGTCCATTAATCCTGATGGCGAGTGGCGGCGGCTTTGCTCCAATGAAAAGCATAGTCGAACAACTACGCGCCGAAGGTGACACCCGTCCCGTTCATTTATACTGGGGTGCTCAAACCAGGAGGGATTTGTATCACCATAAACTTGCACGGCACTGGGCAATGGGTGAGCGTTTTGAGTACACGCCGGTATTATCGGCGGAGGATGGCTGGCAAGGGCGTGCAGGCGATGTGCATCAGGCTATAGCGGAAGATTTTGCTGACTTATCTGGCTTTGATGTGTACATGGCAGGGCCGCCCACAATGATTGAGGCAGTGACCCGGCAATTTCAGGCACAAGGGCTGCCACCGGAACAGTTGTATGTGGCTACATTTACTACCTCAGCCTAACTGCCGATACCCAGTATTTCCATAAGATCTAAAAGGTTAATGCGGTGCCTAGAGGCGCCACTACCTACAACGGCGCGATGGCCAATCGGATTGAACCTATTTTACTGATCATTAACCTAATAGGGGTTATCATATCGCACCTGAATATTGGGTTCTCAGGATTAATCTACCAATGCAAAATGTAGATCAACACGAAATTAAGAAGTTTGAAGACATTGCTCATCGCTGGTGGGATACCAACAGTGAGTTTAAACCGTTACACCAAATCAACCCACTACGACTGAACTATATTGAACGGCTCGCAGGCGGACTCGCCGGTAAAAAAGTGATTGATATTGGCTGCGGTGGGGGCATTTTGTCTGAGAGCATGGCACTGCGCGATGCAGAAGTCACTGGCATCGACATGGGAGAAACCCCATTATCCGTGGCGAAGCTGCACAGTTTGGAAGCTGGTGTTGAAATCGACTATCAACAAATTCCAGCCGAGGAAATGGCCGCACAGCGCCCTGCTCAATATGATGTGGTTACATGCATGGAGATGCTGGAGCACGTGCCAGACCCCGGTGCCATTGTTGCCGCTTGTGCAGCATTAGTAAAACCCGATGGGCACGTTTTCTTTTCAACCATTAACCGCAACCCCAAGTCTTTTGCGCTGATGATCGTGGGAGCTGAGTACTTTTTACGCATGGTGCCAAAAGGTACCCACGAGTACGCAAAATTCATACGCCCATCTGAATTAGAAAGCTGGAGCCGCCAAAGCGGATTAGAGTTAAAAGACATCAGCGGGATGACTTACAACCCTATTTTCCAAAACTACAAAATAGGTAATGACGTTGATGTGAATTACCTGATGCACTTTCGTAAGGATAAATTGTCATGATTCAATCTTTAAATAAAAGGTTACTTTTTATACTTTCATTCATTGCGGTACTGGGGCTCTCCTCCGGTTGCTCAGTCCGTTATGACAACGTTGCAGTCGATCCCGTGTCAAAACGCACCGTTGTTAAAAATATGGACCAACAAACAAAGCGGGAAGTTGCTGCCGTCACTCAGGCACTCATGTCACTTGGCCCAAATATTGACCCTGCTGAAGCCAGCTTATTGGCACACGAAGCTGTTAACTACCCAAAGGTTTTAGCGAATCAATATAATTTGGTAAAACCAGCTTACCTACAAAATATCCTTGTGAATTACGGCTACCGCAAAAATGGCCTTTGCTGGCAATGGACGCGCGATATGGCAAAGCACATTCAGGCACGCCGCTGGAAGAGTTTTGACTTTTACCACGCCACTGCCAACCGTCGTCGCTTTAACGAACACAACTCACTGGTCGTCACAGCCAAGGGTAAGGGCGTTCGGGAAGGGATGCTGCTGGATCCCTGGAGAGACTCAGGCAAACTCTACTGGAAGCGTACAGTGGATGACCCTGAATACTACTGGACACGTTTTACCAACTGATGGTTTAAAGATCACCACGAACGAAGGAGCCTATCATGGCTCCTTTTTTTATCATTTGCAAAAATATGGTGGATGGCAGCCAGAGTCTGCCTTGCAAATGGCGCCCACAACCAAATTTGTTCGGGTCGTAAGTTACGACTGATTATGGCTGCTATTGATACGGCTGACCTGAAGCTTTCGCCACACCGCCATGATCAATACAAAAATAATAACCGCAACAAGCATCAGCAACACGGCAATATAGCCAAATAAATCCGGCGCTTTCATCATCGTGCTCATCAGCGATTCTTGGTAATAGAAAAGCCACTTGTGTTCTTGCGGAAAAGCCCATATGTGTAATTGAGAGAAAACGTCATGCACCCCTATCGCCAAAATGATGACTGTAACAACCACCAAAGTCAGCAAAACATAGGCCAGCAACGACCAAAACGGTGGCATCGCAATACGCCGCTGATACAACCACGCTGACAGCAACACAAACCATGCAATAACCACCATCAATAGCCATTTCATACGCTCAACCAATATGGCAACGTCCTGCAAATGCACGACTTCATCGTGAGTAAACAACTGTTGCATAACCTGACCTTGCGGGCTTTTGTAACTCAGCTCTGCCAGACCTTCGCCATGTTGGTGAATAGCCTGAACCACTGCCGCAAATAAACGAAACCTTTCGGCGTCGGTGGTCATGACAAAGTCAGCTTTGAGGGGGTTATGAGGTGCATACTTGGCAATATGTTGGTCAATACCAATGGCGTGATATAGATACTCATAACCAAAATTGACAGACGACAATATTATCCAGCTCAATCCCAAAGCCAGAAAAAATGCCAAAAAAGTCAGGCACAGCCATAGTATTTTGCCGCGCTCATTGGCTCTGTTTGCTGTCATCATTAACACATTCAATCCTTAAATAAAGTGGGGCTAATATCGACGCACCCAACGTAAAACACTCTCACTAAAATCAGCTTGCAATCGCTTTTCGCTTAAATGGCTGCGCCCTACCCTGAACGCAATAACGCAAGCCTTGACGATAGCAACGCTTGGCGTTTTCCTCATCCCCCATTGCCGTGAGCAGTTCGGCAAACTCATGATATACGCCAGAGTCCGGTGCTAACACGAGTGCCTGCTCATAGTAATTGGCACTACTTTCCAGGTCGCCTGTTTGACGGGTCAAACGCCCAAGGCATAACAGCATTGATGCACTTTCGGGCAGTGTCGTCTCCCATGCCTGCGCCTTCACCAAGGCCGCATGTGGTTCGTTGTGTTGGATTTCGCCATAAACCGTGACCAACTCACGCTGCGGGGTTTGCGCATTACTCTGTTCCAGTAAAGATGCGGCCAAATCACCACCACCAGCATTATTCAGGGCGATACAATACGCCTTCACCGCATAAACCTCCTCACGGACGGCTGCAGGCAGCTGTTGCCAAAGTGACGTTAGCGCCGGAAGGTCTTTTTTACCCGAATTACTCTCAAAAAGGCCAACCACAGCCTGTTGCAAATAGGTTTGATAACCCGCACTAGCCCCCTTGTTTTCAGAAATCAGTACCGGCAACAACTGTAGTAACTGCTTCCAGTCTTCCTGTTGATAGTAAACTTTTGCCAGCAATTGATTCGGATATGGATGGCTGGGCGCTAACTCCCTAAGATGAGTCAGCGTTGCTCTGGATTGCTCAATCTGACCACTTTCCAGTTGCATGGATGCTTGAGACACGGCCACGGCAATCTCCGCTTTATCACCGCAATTGCTGGCGGTTTTTAAATACTCATCACGCTGCTCATAGTGTCCGGCACGATGCGCCGCATGTGCTGCCCCCAAATAATTGAGCAGTGGCGTTTCTGAATACGCTACATTATTGGCCAGTAAGTCCTCAGCCTCGGCCCAGTGCCCTTCGACTAAATTCACCAGACCATTGTTTAAAGCCAACTGCGCCTTGGCAAGATGATTAGCCTCACGTCGTCGCGCCAGCCACGTGGGAAGTCGTAACAACACAACCACACCCGCAATTAACAGATAGCCACACAAAAATAACAACAACAGCCCGACAGCCAGGGTAAACGTCGTTAGTTCAAGGGTGTATGCCTGTCCCCAAAGAATCACCAAATCTTGAGAATTCCTCAACAACATAAGCCCGACGATGTATATCACACCAATCAGTAACAAAATTAGAAACGGATAGAAGATCATGTATCGGCTCCGCTTGTGTGCGGCCTAGATAGCACAGTATCCATCATTGCGGGTGATTTTAATTTGGGCAGCTCACCAGCCACGCGGAATCTCTCCAGCACCACCCATTTATCTGCCAAACCTTGACGATATGCCTCCGGCCACGCCGTTTCAATCAAGCTCCGAATCTGCCGTAACTGTGCCGTATAGGCCGCCTCCTGCCCCTGCAATGCTAAGAGTTTCAGATTTTCCAGTTTGAGCCTGAGTAACTCAAAACGTACCGCTTGGGTGTCTCCATTGATGCGCTTTGCCAAGGTTTGATCGTATTTTTGGATGACCACCACGTCACTGATACTTTCCCGCACCTGTGCCAGTAGCGAGTTTCGACCCTCGGTATTATCAGACGCATCCGATGGTGCTGTATCACGCACTTCAGGCGGCGCAGGCATGAGCGACTTTAAGGCAATTGCCAGCTCATCAATGTGGCTAATCAAATCTGTGTCGTTGTCAGGTGTCACTTGTCTGAGGGCGGCAATATCCTGTGCGATAGCTTCTCTGACCGGCAAAAATGCCAACAGCCCCACATCCAGCAATAACTGATCGGCCAGTAACAACGCCTTTTCTGCACCGCGCGGATCTTCATCCAGTTGAATCTTGTGCGATGCCACCCTTAACAGGTAACGCACTTCTTCCGCCTTCCACTGGTTCGCTTGTTTTTGAGGTGACTGAGTAATTTCTTGCTGCAATGTAAGCTGTCGTACTTGTTCATCCAAAGTGCTGGCAATATAACTGCTGGTGTTGCTCACTGCTTTGAGCTCTGCCAGCTCACGCGCATTTCTTTGCCTGCTGGCCTCCAACTGCTCACGGACTTGTTGTTGCCATGTTTGAATGACATCTTTACGAGCTAACTCGGATAATAAGTCTTTGGCTATCTTGGCATCCCGCGTCGCCTGCTTTGCTTGATCATGCACTCGCAGGAAGTTTTTATACCCCGCAGCAATACCGACCACGGTAAAAAACAATGCCAACCAGGTGAGAAATAGCGTGAAAATAGATCGCTTATTCAACACTCTTATTCTTTTTTCTGTCATAGAACTGTGATCTACCATTTTGAGCACTACCTTATAATTTTTTGACATTGAACCTGCCTGAAAGCTTTGCAGGTGCGTAATACCCTAACATAAACCATGTTAATCAAAGACACTGAATAAATTGTTTTATCAGCCTTCTTCCTTTGTCTAGCATCGCTGCTTTAGGGAGGTGGAAATCAATGACATTACCAAAGGATTTACTGGCTGAGCTACGCACGCGCAATGAAAACTACAGCCTATCGCGCGACTTTTACAGTAACGACGATATATACCAAACAGAGTTAGAGACTATTTGGTATCAGTCGTGGATATTTGCAGGGCACCCCTGTGAAGTCACCGACGAACAAGCCCTGGACTTTCCTCTTGGTGATTACCAACTGCGCATTATGCGTGATAATGGAAAGATTGTCGCTGCCGCAGAAAAAGATGGACAAAGCCGCCCTATTCACTGCCGGGAAGTGGAGGGCTATTTGTTCGTTAATCTGGCAGAAACACCCGATGATTTTGCGACTTTCGCCGAGGCGGTTTCTCCCTATATGCAAGTGCATCACGTCAATGATCTAAAAATAGCCGCCCAAAGCAGTATTGTTGAATATGGTAACTGGAAGCTGGTGCTGGAGAATAACCGCGAGTGCTACCACTGTTTGAGCAACCACCCTGAACTTATCATTACCTATCCCGAAGACCCTGCCATCACAGGTACGGATGCCGAGAGCAAATTGCCTGAGATGGTTAGCAGCCACTGGGAAAAGTGTGAAGCAGCAGGCCTGCCCAGTACATTTAAAATTGCCGATGACGGTACTTACCGCGTTGCCAGAATGCCGCTGCTTGAGGATTTTACCAGTTATACAATGGACGGCCATGATGCGGTAAAAAAGCATATCGGCGATTTTAAGGACGTGAATCCCGGTGCCTTGGTGTTATTCCATTATCCCAGTACATGGAATCACTTTTTGGATGATCAGGTGATTTCTTTTCGCATTCTCCCCATTGCCCCACAAGCCACATTGGTCACGACCAAGTGGTTAGTTCATAAGGATGCTGTCGAAGGCATGGATTACGACAAAGAAGTTCTCACCTATGTATGGAACCAAACAAATGCCCAAGATAAACATTTAGTCGAAGAAAACCAAAAAGGTATTAATTCTCCGCTCTATGAATCCGGCCCCTATTCTTCGGTTTATGAAAGTGGGGTTATTCAGTTTGTCAAATGGTATGGGGATTTAATGCAACGCCGATTGCAAAGAGGCTAACCGTATTAATACACAGTTAGTACGACGAGCCGTATTGGGATATTAAAGGATACAATTATGTCAAGTTCAATCAGTCTTAATAGCAACATGAAGTTGCATCCGCGTAGTAATATCTACCAACAGCAGTTAAAGGATCACTGGTATCAGCGTTGGATTTACCTTTGTCAGACGACAGAAATTCCTTATCACGGTGATTATATTGCAAAGAATATTGGTGATTACCCACTGATTATTGTTCGCAATCAACATGATGAAATTAATATCCTCAATAACAGTTGTCGTCATCGGGGTTCACGCATTTGTCAAAAAGAAAAAGGCAATGAAGCCAACCTTGTGTGTCCTTATCACCAGTGGGCGTATGACCTAGATGGTAAACTGACCTATGCCCGCAATATGATGGAAGAGATTGATATTGCTAACTTGCCGCTAAAGTCATTTGTGTGTTCCATCATTAACGGTAGTGTCTACGTTAACCTTTCACTCCCAGCAGACAGTGATGAACAGGCACCGCACGAGTGCTTTACCGTTAAAAATCGTCATCGTGCCGCTTACCAATATCGCATTCAACGTAACGTAGGCTATGAAGCTGTTCTATCGCAGCTTGATTTATCTCTTGAGCTTTTAGACACCGCTGAGGACGCTTCCGCAAATGCGCGTTTTTATCATGATACCGAAACCAGAGGTATTATTGCTGCCGATGTTATTCCCATCGACGAACACCACAGCGAACTGACATTAACCTATTTGGTGACATCCGGTACATCCGAGGGCAAACACTTTAGTCGTCAAGACTTTATTACTCAATCTGCCAAAGACCTGGATATTATTATTGCCGATGACTCCATTACACCGCTGTCGGTCAAGCCAGTACGCCCTGTCAGTGCAGAAGATTTGCCGGCACTCAATGCCCGTCAGATGCAGGATATATTAGATAAACGCCAAGCCATTGATCATGCGGATGTATATGCGCCATACCGCATCTGGGATTCGAGTAAACAGAATCTGGTTTGTACCATGATCGTTAAAGAAACCCATAACGTCCGCACTTACACTTTTCAAATAGCCGATGGTGGCTGGTTTAACTATAAACCGGGGCAGTTTATTACCTTGGAATTGCCCACTGAAGGCGAAAAGACACTACGAACCTATACCTTGGTCAGCAGTCCTTCGCGCCCCATGTCAATTTCAATCACCATCAAAGCGCAGCCTAATAGTACCGGAACACGATGGATTTTTGATAACGTCAAAGTCGGCGACAGCCTCAAGGCTTACGGCCCTAATGGGGATTTTTCTTTCTTCAATGACCCCGCTGATAAATATTTGTTTATTTCCGCAGGCTCAGGTATTACCCCGATGATGTCAATGACCCGCTGGTTGTATGACTATGGTGGTAATATGGACGTTAATTTTATCAGTTGTATCGCCAGCCCTGACGATATTCTCTATCAAAGTGAGCTTGAGCGTATGGCTGGACGCAGCCGTGATATTCAGGTTAGCTGGGTGTGCGAAAACGACAACGAACTCAATACCTGGACGGGCTATCGCGGCCGCTTTAACAAACTGATTTTAGGACTTGCCGCGCCTGACTATATGGATAGAGACGTCTATTGCTGTGGGCCGGGGCCGTTTATGCGTGCCGTACGCGAAGCCTTGGATGCCAGTGGCTACGATATGCAGCACTATCACGAAGAAAGCTTCTCAGGAACCGAGACCACTCCTCTGCCTGACGACTTCCCTACTGAAGGACGGTCAGTCAACATCACGTTCTCTCACTCAGGCAAGCAGCATGAGTGTGACCAGCGCGAAACTATATTGATTGCTGCAAAATCCGCGAATATCGCCATCCCCAGTGCCTGCGGCTTTGGCGTTTGTGGAACCTGTAAGGTCAAAGTCAATAGCGGTGAAACCCACATGGTGCATAGTGGTGGTATCAGTCAAAAGGATATTGATGCTGGTTATGTACTGGCCTGTTGTACAAATCCTATGTCAGATGTTGAAGTGGAAATTTAATCAGTGCTTGTCTTGTTGTAGTATTTGGGTGCTTGGTGGTGTGTTGTTTGGTTTAAAGCAGTTGCAGATCATTCCAACTGTTTGGGGCTGGGTGAGCTTGATGCAATTGATAAGCATCCTATATCAGGCTGATTGTCACCCTAGTTGATTAGAAATAGGAGACCTCACCCAGAGGATAAACATTGCCTAACCTTAATACAGTAGAGATCAAGGCATTTTTGCCAGCTAAAGACTTTGATAAATCCAAGCAATTTTATGAGCATATTGGGTTTATAAAAGCTTCCGATTCCGACGGTGTTGCTTATTTTCGTCATGGAAACTGTAGCTTTTTACTTCAAGACTTCTATGTAAAAGAGTTCGCAGAAAATTTAGTGATTCACTTGCTTGTAGAAGATATTAAATCTTGGCATACACAGGTAAGGGACTCAGGTATCGAACACAAGTTCAAAGTCAAGGTGTCCGATATTACTAAGCAACCATGGGGTATGCTGGATTTTCACGTACATGACCCTAGCGGTGTGCTATGGCGGTTCGGTCAAAACACACCAGCCTAATAAGGCACTTTAAAGGACTTCAAATTGAATAACGCAATAGCAATCTTTGCAAGTGCAAGACGGAATGGAAATACAGGGAAACTTATTGATTGGATCGCTGGCGAGCTTGGAATTGAGGTCATTGATCTTTCGGAAAAAAATATTTCCCCCTACGATTATGATCACAAGAATATCAATGATGACTTTCTTCCACTAATGCAGCAGCTTCTTGAATACGAAAAAATCATTTTTGTAACGCCTGTATATTGGTACGGCCCTAGTGCCCAAATGAAAATTTTTATTGACAGAACCTGTGACTTTTTAGACCTGAGGGAGTTAAAGGATATAGGGCGCCAGTTGCGAGGAAAAGTGGCTTATATTGTATGCACTTCAATTAGCCAAGATGCGGATAGTTCGTTTATCAATTCACTAAAAGACACATTTGGCTACCTGGGAATGAAATATGGCGGTTATGTCCATGCCAACTGCGAGAATGGATATACTCAAGACAGCTACCGACAAAATGTTGATAAATTTATACGTTCTGTTAGAGATTCAGATAAGGCGTTAACTGCCAAAAATGGGTTCTTTGAATGATTAATATTTTCAAAAAATTTAAGAAAAAGGAACCTGACTCTTCCCCCAAAGAAAACTGGGAGGATCTGAAGCCAATATTAGAGCCACATAAACAGTTGGCTTGGTTTCCCAAAATAATAGAAAAAGACTCGCCCCCTACATCTTCAAAATTTTCTGGTATTCCGGCGCTGTCAAAAGACGAAACATGGCCTTGTTGTAGCAACTGTAATGAGCCTATGCAGCTATTTTTGCAGTTAAACTCTCAAGACCTCCCCAAGTCTGAGAAAAGTGTATTTGGGGAGGGAATGCTTCAGGTCTTCTATTGCACAAACTGGGATAAAGAGTGTGAGGTGAGCTGTGAAGCATTTTTTCCTTTTTCAAAAAGTACCTTGGTAAGGGTTGTTGACTATAAAGATGAACTCATAGCTTCCCCTGAAACAAGCCCCGTCAAAGGCGCTTTCGCCGAAAAACAAATAATAGGCTGGGAATCACAGGAGGACTACCCAAACTGGGAGGAGCTTGAAAATATGGGGGTAACACTAACCGATGAACAATGCGATTTGCTTTGTGATTTGGAGTACCCTCTACCAAACGATAAACTACTTGGCTGGCCATGTTGGGTGCAGGGTGTCGAATATCCTGATTGCCCGGAATGTGGAGAGCCCATGAAACTCATTTTTCAAATAGACTCAGAGGACAATCTCCCGTATATGTTCGGCGATATGGGTTGCTCTCATATTACACAATGCGAGCACCACAAAGATAAACTAACGATTGCATGGGCATGCGGCTAATCGGGTAGCTCTTTAACTTTAACCTCTAGCTCCCACAGCGTCCTGTGTGCAGCTCCACACAAGGCATGGTAAATACTATCATCACTGGGATCAGTCGCTACTACCACCTCCCCTGTGCGAGCATATCGTCTGGCTTGATGGGCAATGCGTTCACTGCCGACCAGCAAAGGTGTCTCATTCAGCCACCGCAAACCTGCCCCCAAACGAAACAGGTGATACAGGCTTTCAACACTAGTGAGCACAATCAGATCAATCCCTGCCTGTTGATGAATGGCAGTTAAAGGTGATAAATCATCCACCGGACAGACCCGCCGATACACCTCGATGCAATTAACCACGGCACCACGTTGCCTGAGCGTATCGCGCAACAGTTCACGCCCCCCCTCTCCGCGAATAATAGCGATGGACTGATGCCTGACGGATTGAAATGCGGGACACGCTAACAAGGCTTCACTATTAAACAGTCGGTCGGGAACAATGGAGACACTGACGCCATGACATGCCAATGCCTCAGCCGTCTTTTTACCAACCGCCGCTATGTTTAATGAAGGTGGCAGGGCTTCGGGGAGTTTTGCAAAGGCATACTCAACCGCATTAGGGCTGGTGAAAATCAGATAATCGTATCGGGAAAGTGTTGAAAGCTGCTGATGACAACGCACAACGTCCATCGGCTCGGCAATATCAAGCAGAGGAAAGCGCACCACATGGGCACCTCTTTCTTGCAGACGCTGGCTAATGGCTGAGGCTTGATGTGCGGGGCGTGTGATTACAATGGTACGCCCCTGCAACGCAGTGCGATCACTCATCAGGCCACATCAACACCGATACTTTCCAATACACTGCGCCCGCCTTGAGCTAATAAGTCCTCTGCAACCGCTACGCCAATTGCTTCGGCATCCGCAATCGCTCCCCTCATTTCAGCACGGTAGATTGATGAGCCATCTGGATAACCGATCAGGCCGCGCAGGTAAATCTGCTCACCCGCTAACTCTGCAAAGCCTGCAACCGGAACCTGACAACCACCATTCAAGCGATTATTTAAGGCACGCTCTGCACGCACACGAACCGCCGTATCATGGTGAATCAACGGCGCTAACAGCGCATTAATACGTTCATCATCTTCACGGCACTCAATACCAACCGCACCTTGCCCAATGGCGGGCAAGCTGCGTTCAATGCTGATGCGCTCACGAATACGCGCCTCAAAGCCAAGGCGTATCAGCCCGGCAGAGGCCAGAATAATGGCATCGTATTCACCATTGTCTAACTTTGCCAAACGCGTGTTGACATTGCCGCGAAGGTCGAGAATTTGCAGGTCTGGACGGTACTCCCGAAGCTGTGCCTGGCGGCGCAGGCTACACGTACCGACTCTGGCATGTTGTGGCAGCGTATCAATGGATTCGACCGTGTTAGACACAAATGCATCCGTTGGGTCTTCACGCGCCATAATAACGGGCAGATGCAAGCCTTCGGGAAAAGCCATTGGCACGTCTTTCATGGAGTGAACGGCGATATCGGCAGAACCTTCCAGCATCCCCGTTTCTAACTCCTTCACAAACAAACCTTTGCCGCCAACTTTGGCCAATGGCGTGTCTAAAATCACGTCACCACGTGTCACCATTCCCACCAATTCAACTTGTAAACCGGCATGGATTTGTCGCAGACGCTTGGCAACGTACTCGGCTTGCCAGATTGCCAGCGCACTTTTTCGTGTAGCGATGCGTAAGGTATTGGTCATAAAGACTTTCTTTGACTAAAGTTGAAAGCTCAGCACTTTACGATAAAAACCATCAGGAGGCAAAATAGCCAGTGCCCATTCCGGCAATTCTTCAGTGCGAACTTCCTCCAGATTCGGTTGACGGCTTGTAGACTCCCACACTTAACCGTGGGAAATAAGTGTTCCCCATTCGCCACTATCATCATTATAAATGCGAATTTTAGACATGCTGGCGTAGTCAACATTTAGGCGAAACAGATTTTCGTCTTGCATCCCCAAAATGTGCATCAAGATGACACGAATCACTCCTGCATGGGTAATCAGCAACAGTTCCTGGCCTTGGTGCGTACTCACAATTTCATTGAATGCTTTAAGCACACGGCTGCGGAAGTCTAAAAAAGCCTCACCACCGGGAGGAATCACGCGCGTGGGCGCTTTCCACCAGTCATGTAGCTTTGTGCCATCTTCTTCCAGAATTTCTTTCGGGGAAAGCCCTTCCCAGTCACCAAAATCCGTTTCTTGCAAATCCTGAGTAACGACCAAATCCAACTCCTCCTGAGTGGCTAGGGAGTCGGCAAACTCGTGGCAGCGCTGTAGTGGCGAGGTGAAGATTTTATCCCAGCTTTCTTCGTTCTCCAGTGACTTTTGCATTTGCGCCCAACCCTTGTCACTCAGCTCAGGGTCAGTACTTCCACAAAAAACATTAGCCAACCCTACCTCACCGTGGCGAAGTAGGGTAATCATGGTTGTTTCGGACATATTTTATAATTCTATGAATCGCACAAGCGAAATCACCCTTAAAGGTTATTAGTATCGGAACCGAAATCAGTCTGTGTAAGTGACGCCCACAATTTCATACTCACGAAGGCCACTCGGCGCCTTAACCACCGCCACATCACCCTCCTCCTTGCCAATTAAAGCACGGGCGATGGGCGACGAAACAGCAATTTTATTCTGCTTAATGTCAGCCTCAATATCACCAACAATTTGGTAATACACTGTCTCCTCGGTTTCGAGGTCTTCTAGCTCAACCTTGGCACCAAACACCACACGTCCCCCCACATCCAGTGAAGCAACATCGATAATCTGACCCGATGACAGCACAGACTCCAATTCCTGAATCCGCCCCTCCGTAAAACTTTGTTGCTCACGAGCGGCATGATATTCCGCATTTTCCTTAAGATCACCATGCTCACGTGCATCAGAAATGGCTTGAATAATTCGTGGCCGATCTTCTGTTTTCAAGCGCTGCAATTCTGCCTTTAAGCGCTCTGCACCTTTCGCGGTAATGGGGGCTCTGTTCATGATGCCTTCTCTATTCCTTCGTGTAAGTCTTGCAAGCGATACACCTGCTCATTTTCATTGTAAGCCATTGCTTCACAAATCGCCCACGCACCTGTAATGGTCGTTGTGTAAGCAACTTTACCTTGCAATGCTTCACGACGTATTTCGTAAGAGTCGTTGATCGCCTTTTTACCCTCTGTTGTATTTACAATCAAGTTTATCTCACCATTCTTGATCATATCGACAATATGCGGGCGGCCTTCGCGTACTTTATTCACCGGCTCACAGACAACACCTGCCTCAGTCAATAAACGGGCCGTGCCGCGAGTTGCCACCAGGGAGAAGCCCAAATCGACTAATCGCTTGGCAATTTCCAACACATGCTGACGATCCGTCTCGCGAACGCTCAAAAATGCCTTTCCATGAGTATCCGGGAATACGAAACCAGAACCACGCTGCGATTTACCAAACGCCTCCGCAAAACTTTTCCCCACACCCATGACTTCGCCCGTGGACTTCATCTCAGGCCCAAGAATCGGATCAACGCCTGGGAATTTAATGAACGGGAATACTGCCTCTTTTACGGAATAGTACTCAGGAATGACCTCTGTCAATTCGCCTTGTTCTGCTAAAGATGTCCCCGCCATGCAACGCGCGGCAATTTTAGCCAGTGGCTTACCCGTCGCTTTTGATACAAAAGGCACTGTCCGCGAAGCCCGTGGATTAACCTCAAGTACATAAATATCATCACCTTTGACCGCAAACTGGACATTCATCAAACCGATAACATTCAATGCCTTACCCATTCTGATGCACTGTTCGCGCATCCGATCCTGAAGCGCCTCACTCAAGGAATAAGGGGGCAAAGAACAAGCTGAGTCACCTGAGTGAACCCCCGCCTGTTCAATGTGCTGCATAATACCGCCAATCAGCACATTTTCACCATCACAGATAGCATCCATATCCACTTCGATGGCATCGTCCAGAAAACGATCCAACAGCACGGGAGAATCGTTAGAAACCTGAACCGCATTCAGCATGTAATGGCGCAGATCGTCCTCGGTATACACAATTTCCATTGCGCGACCACCCAACACATAAGACGGACGAACCACCAGCGGATAGTCAATCTCAGTAGCCAACACCGCACCCTGCTCAGGACTCTTGGCAGTACGATTGGGCGGCTGCTTGAGGCCAAGACGGTTAATCATTCTCTGGAAGTGTTCACGATCTTCTGCCAAATCGATAGAAGCAGGACTAGTGCCAATAATGTTTGCACCACTGTCTTCTAGTTCTTTCGCCAACTTCAACGGAGTTTGACCACCATACTGAACAATGACTCCCTTGGGCTTTTCAAGGTCAACGATTTCCATGACATCTTCGAGCGTTAGTGGCTCAAAATACAAACGATCAGAAGTGTCATAGTCCGTTGAAACCGTTTCAGGGTTACAGTTCACCATGATTGTTTCATAGCCATCTTCGCGCATCGCCAACGCCGCGTGCACACAGCAGTAGTCAAACTCAATGCCCTGCCCGATACGATTCGGACCACCACCAAGTACCATGATCTTGTCACGATCACTCGGCTGTGACTCACACTCCTCATCATAGGATGAGTACATATAGGCCGTATCTGTCGAGAACTCAGCCGCGCAAGTATCCACCCGCTTGTAAACCGGACGAACCCCCAACTTACGGCGATACTTACTCACTTCCTTGTCAGTGATACCCAGCAGCTTAGCCAAACGACGATCTGAAAAACCTTTACGCTTATAATCAAACAAGTCCGCCTTAGTCAGGTCGCGCAGAAACTTCCCATTCAGCGCCTGCTCCATCTCGCACAGCTCCTGAATTTGATCAAGGAACCAAGGATCAATGGCTGTATGTGTAAACAGCTCCTCAGCAGTCATGCCATAACGGAAGGCATCCGCCACATAAAGAATACGCTCTGGCCCCGCCTCGGTCAGCTCACGACGTAACGTATCCTTAGCATCGGGCTGATCAACCTCTAGGCGCTCATCCATGCCGTCAATATCCGTTTCCAAGCCACGAAGTGCTTTCTGGAATGACTCCTGGAAGGTGCGACCAATAGCCATCACTTCGCCCACCGACTTCATTTGCGTCGTTAAGCGATGGTCAGCCGTCGGAAATTTTTCAAAGGTGAAGCGAGGGATTTTGGTGACCACATAGTCAATAGACGGCTCAAAAGACGCTGGTGTTGCGCCACCTGTAATTTCATTTCGCAACTCATCCAATGTATAGCCCACAGCCAGCTTTGCCGCAATTTTGGCAATCGGAAAGCCAGTTGCCTTAGATGCTAGTGCCGATGAGCGGGAAACCCTGGGGTTCATTTCGATCACCACCAAGCGACCATCTTTTGGGTTCACCGAGAACTGAACATTAGAGCCACCGGTATCAACCCCAATCTTACGCAACACATCAATCGAGGCATTACGCATGATCTGATATTCTTTGTCCGTCAGCGTCTGAGCCGGAGCAACTGTAATGGAATCACCTGTGTGAACACCCATTGGATCAAGGTTTTCGATGGAGCAAATAATGATACAGTTGTCCGCCGCATCACGAACCACCTCCATCTCATACTCTTTCCATCCCAGCAACGACTCTTCCAGCAGGATTTCAGTCGTTGGCGACATATCCAGACCGCGCGCTGCGATCTCTTCAAATTCTTCACGATTATAGGCAATACCACCACCTGAACCACCCATCGTAAATGACGGACGGATAATCGTCGGAAAGCCCAAGCCCCTTTGAATCTGACGTGCCTCTTCCATGCTATGAGCAACACCTGAGCGCGCAGATTCCAGGCCAATATCCTCCATGGCTCGACGGAATTTTTCACGGTCTTCCGCCATATCAATGGCTTCTTTCTTTGCACCGATCATTTCAACATTAAAGCGATCCAAAACGCCTTCACGATCAAGATCCAGCGCACAGTTCAGTGCAGTCTGCCCTCCCATTGTCGGCAACAGTGCATCAGGACGCTCTTTTTCAATGATTTTAGCCACCGTATCCCATTGAATTGGCTCGATGTAGATCGCATCAGCCATATCTGGGTCGGTCATAATTGTGGCCGGGTTTGAATTAACCAAAATGACCCGATAACCTTCTTCGCGTAATGCTTTACAGGCTTGTGCGCCGGAATAGTCAAATTCACACGCCTGACCAATGACAATTGGGCCGGCACCGATGATCAAAATACTCTTTATATCTGTTCGCTTAGCCATGAGTGATTAACCTTGAGTCTCCATCAGTGCAATGAATTTATCGAAAATGGGAGCAATATCATGTGGGCCGGGACTGGCTTCCGGGTGCCCCTGAAAACCAAACGCTGGGCAATCAGTGCGCTCAATACCTTGCAAACTGTCATCAAATAAGGAACGGTGCGTTGCAACCAGATGCTCCGGCAAAGTGGACTCATCCACCGCAAATCCGTGGTTCTGACTGGTAATCATAACTTTTTGCGTGGATAGATCCTGTACTGGATGATTTGCGCCATGATGACCAAATTTCATCTTGACTGTTTTTGCGCCACTAGCAAGCCCTAATAGCTGATGCCCCAAACAGATACCAAAGGTGGGGATTTTCTGCTCCAGCACAGCCTGAATAGCTTCAATCGCATAATCACAAGGTTCTGGATCACCCGGCCCATTGGATAAGAACACACCATCTGGCTTCATTGACAACACATCAGAGGCAGGTGTTTTTGCCGGAACCACTGTGACATCACAGCCACGATCAACCAGCATTCTCAAGATATTACGTTTTACGCCGAAGTCATAGGCAACGACCTTGAACTTGGCGTCCTCTGCCGCTAACCTGATTTGCGGCTTGGGAGGCAACTGCCAACTGCCTTGATGCCATTGGTACGCTGTCTCTGTCGTGACCTCTTTTGCCAGGTCTTTGCCCTTCAAGCCAGCAAAGCCTTTCGCTGCCGACAAAGCCTCTTCTTCAGACAAACCCTCACCGGCCATAATACAACCACGCTGCGCCCCTTTCTCTCGCAGGATTCGAGTCAGGCGACGCGTATCAATATCAGCAATCGCCACAACGCCTTTACGGGCCAGATAATCCGGCAGACTTTCCGTGCCACGAAAGTTACTGTAAAGACGAGGCACATCCTTTACGACCAATCCGGTTGCAAAGATTTGCCCACACTCCTCATCTTCTTCATTCACACCCACATTACCGATATGTGGATATGTCAGTGTTACAATTTGCTGTGCGTAGGACGGGTCTGTCAGGATCTCCTGATAACCACACATAGACGTGTTAAATACAACTTCACCTATGCTTTTTCCATCGCATCCGATTGATTCACCCTGAAAGACACTGCCATCTTCCAAGACTAAAAGTGCACGTTTTTTCAACGTCGCCTCCACAGTAGACTAAATAAAGCGTTTTGTTGTTAACGACTGTCGGACACCTCAGTTGCACCTCTTCATTGCAATTGGGCGAGGGGAAATTTACCCAGTCTGTACGTATTCCACATACAAAACGGGATGGTTTCTTTTTCTGAAAAACCATCCCGTGTTTTCGTCAGCGCAAACCGTCGGTATTCTAATCGAATCCCCCCCCAATATCCATGCGCTCACATTAAATTTCAGAAGCTTTATGAACCTTGACTTAATTTTCTATCCATCTTCAATCGTTTAATTTTTGCATCCACATCACGAATAATCTGCGACAACCTTTGGCTCTCACTCGCCGCTTCATCAAACTGATGCTGCAACTGAACGTGTTCCTCATTCGCAGCCTTTAGGCGACTGATAACCAAACTAAGCTTTTTGAAAGAAGCCTGATATTCAAGACTGATTGCATCCTTTCCATTCATCAACGCCTGATCGGGTTCGGGTAACACCATAAAGTCTGGCTGAGAATCCTCATCCCCCCAATCCTCTACTTGGATTAAATCTGTTTTATCACTCGGATGCTCAACCTCCTGAATCGTTACAAGCTGAACATTTTCTTGATCACCATGTTCAGACGACCGACTGTTGTTAGCCACCACCGAAGGCGAATACCTGCCTAACTTCTCGTTCACATCATCAATGATAATGTCATCTCCCTCCAATAGTGTCAGCTTTATCGGCTTGACCTCCGTGAGATTTAGATCAATAAACCCCTCTTGATCTGAAAGCAATAAAACATCCGCATAGTTAGACGTTGCGGTGTCCGGTGCCGGTGGCTCAGCACTGCCATGCTCCTGATTGACCGGCGGCGCAGTAGCAACCACTTCAGCAGTTGCCTGCTCTACGGGAGCGGTGTTAATGACCTCCTGAGCTAACGACTCACCAGCAAGCTCCTGACTTTCCGGCTGGGCAGCATCGGTAGCCTGTTCATCAGTATTATCTTGTTCTGCTAATTGCTCGGTGCGCTTCGGAGCAATGACCGGAGTATTCGCTTCCTGACTAGGCTGTTGATCTGCTTTGTGCGAAGACGGCCCACCCATAATCCGATCTAGCTCAGGATTACTAGCTTCAGGAACACGCAGGTTATCATCTATCACCATTTCAGGGCGGGAATTTAAAAAGATATAAATCAACCCAAAGAAAACCAGTGCCAACAAACCAACCAGAAGTATTTTTTTGTGATTTCTCAACATCTTTATCTATCTCTTGGTCAATCAGCAAAACACCCTGCCTAAAGACAGATATTCAGTGCTGAAGTATCAAATAACTTAAGAAATAGACTAGATCAATTTGAGGGACGAACTCATGCCATTCCCGACGAAGCACCCGAACTCGGGGCCTGGCCGGGAACAGCCATTATTCGGTCAAATTAGGCGTATAGAAAGTATGGATAAGCGGTTATATTAATCGTGCGCCAGAACCAAACTATAACCAAGATAATCTGCAATACGGTGCATTAGCTCCGGGTGAGCGATAAAGTAGGCGAGTGCAACAAGGCTTATCAGACACATGAGGTAACACAACACCAAGCCTGCGACCGCCAATTTTTCACCCCCAAAACGATAGGGGTTGCTTTTTATTCTTGAACAGGCAAAGTGCCCAAATACAATACCGGGAAGGGCGATAATCGCCCCTAGAAATAGTGATAAAAAACCTAATATTAAAGTAACAACAGACAGGCCCAACTCCGGTTGATCGGAATCAGCAGGTAGACTTATGAATGACATTGGCACACTCCTTATGCAATACAACTAGCACCTTCACTTTCAATCCATTGATAGTGAAGAGACAGAACCAACCGACACCACCAGCCGTGTCGACTAGACTACATTATCAAATTTAACACATACTTACAGAGCTTCGACAGGTCAGAATGACAAACTCACTCATCCAGCGATTTACCATTCAGGGCATTGCGATCAACCTACTACTCATTTGCAGCCTAATCGCCCTCGTCATCGGGGTTACAGCTCCGCTGCTTACCTTACAGAAACTTTATTTTATTGAAAACACCATTTCTTTAATTTCAACCATACAAACGCTCTATACTGAGAACGAATGGCTACTATTTACAGTGATTGCGCTGTTCAGCTTGTGTATACCTGTCATCAAAATAATCAGCCTGTTACTTATTGTGAATATTGGATACCAACCAGGCTCTTTTCTGGATAAGGCCCTGTCCCTGATCGAAACGCTTGGGAAGTGGTCAATGCTGGATGTGTTTATTGTCGCCCTGCTACTGGTTTCCGTAAAGCTGGGGGCTTTAGCTAAAGTTCAGGTGCATTACGGACTGTACGTATTTGCCTTCTCTGTCATCTTGACCATGGCTTTGAGCTTTTGGATTTATCACCTAACACATAGAGAGTAAAGCCTATATATAATAACTATGAGTCAATATTAAAAATTCTCCTGATCCTTTTCATTTTTGGAACTACATATTACGAAGATAGAAAATCAGACAAATAGTGGGTTGATTATTATCGGTTTTTAAGTACCGCCCGTTATTAAATGACACTAAAAAGTCTTCCAACTATAGGAAAATCATGCGTTTTCATGCAGTATATTGAGTCACAAACAGAGTTGTGTCGCCTTTAGGAAAGGCATTTCAGAGCAAACTGACATTCACAGGAGAGTTAACTCATCATGATAAAAAGAGCACTGCTACTACTATTACTGACAGCCGCTTGGGGCTTCGGTAGCTGGTGGTACTACACTTGCAAACTAAAAGGATTTTGCCGCACCGATGGTGATGTTACCGCTGTAACGGGCAAAGCGTTGGCCACAGGCACCGTAACAACGGCCATTGCAACAGAGGCTACCAAAACCACTCCAGCCACGGACTCAAAAACAACAGACTTTGTTGACCAGGATGGTGATGCCATTTCTGATGAGGATGAGCGTGCTTTGGGCACCGACCCTGAGAATGCAGATAGCGATGGCGATGGAACAAAGGACAACGAAGAGCTGGGCATTGATCTTAAGAGTCCGATTGATACTGATAATGATGGCGTTATCAATGCGCTGGATGACGACGATGACAATGACGGCATTCCAAGTCAACTTGAGATCAAGCTTTCCAGTGACCCACTAAGTGCTGATACCGATGGTGACGGCGTTAGTGACGGTGACGAGCTGGGCGATGACAAGAATGATCCGGCTGACAGCGACGGCGACGGGATCATCGACTTGTTGGATGCGATTGATGACGGTACAAAACCATCAACAAAAACGGATGAGGAACAGGCTTCTACTGATGCCACCGATGCATCACAAGGTCAGGAGGAAGCACAAGCGCCGCCTGAAGCATCTGAAGGCACAGCACCTAAAACAGATGAAAGTGCGCCTACCAACGATACGGTGGAACAAAACCAGGCCATAGAAAAGCCGGCTGCAAATAATGAAGTGACCATTGATACTGACGCCGCCCAACAAAGTGGCGCCTCTGATGGTGAAATACCTTTCCAGAAAAGTCGCCTGTACTTCCCATTCCGTTCGGCGAACCCACGCTTATCGCCTGCGGCAACCGAGTACTTCAAGGGCGTTGTCACATGGTTGAATCAGAGCAAAGCAAATCGCATTGTCCTGACCGGCCACACGGATAATGTCGGCAAGGCTAAAAATAACCTTGATCTGGGACTGAAACGTGCCATTGAGATCAAGGACTTGGTGGTTAAACTCGGAGCAGACTCCGCACAGGTTGAGGTTGCATCAATGGGTGAAAGCCAACCGGTTGCATCCAATAAAACTGATGAAGGGCGACGCAAGAACCGACGCGTCGAACTAATTCCAGTCATTAAATAATAACGATTACCTGTATTGCGGCCGAGAGGCCGCCATGCTTGAGGATATAAGATGTTTGAACACGCTGTAACAAAAACGTTTGAAATGAAGGATGCCAGCTTGGAGCTACTCGTTATGCTCGCTGGTGCTTTTCTCTTAGGCTGCCTGTTTTGCTGGGCGCTTGATTCCCGTAAATATAAGCGCAAGGGAGGATGATCATGCCTAGCAATTATTCATTAATGGATGCCACCCTTGAAATCCTGCTAATGCTGTTAGTTGCTTTCCTGCTGGGCTGGCTGTTTTGTTGGCTAATGAAAAGGTTATTTGGCCGTAAAGATGAAGCCGAATACACTCACAACATTAAAAACCCAGACCTGAATTTGCAGCCAAGCGGCCCTGAGCGTACGGGGCTATCTGCCAGCAGTCGTAAAAAATTATACGACCCTGAGATCGGCATTCCCGACGCAGATATTGATGCAGATGTCCCAACGGTTAAAGAACCGAAGCTGGAGATGCCTGATATCAAAGCACCTGATGTAGACGTTAAAACCCCACGTCCACGAATCGACATCCCTGATTTGAAAACACCGGATATTGAGTTGCCAGATCTGGACATTAAAGGCAAGGTCGATACCGGGTTGAATGTCAGCAAAGAAGCGATTGGTAAGGGACTCGGTGCAGCGGCGGCAGGCATTGGCGCTGTTGCGGCGGGTGCGAGTGCCTTAAAAGAAAAACCGGTGGATGCTGCGGGCGAGCTAGACCTAAATCTGAACAAGCCAGATGTTGAGATGCCTGATGTAGACGTTAGCCTGCCTGATGTTGATTTACCGAAGGTTGAAGTAGGCGGCACCGAACTGCCGGATGTCAATCTCCCAGAGATCAACACAGAGGAGCTAACTGCAAGTGTTGACTTACCAGACGCTCCTGATCTAGCCGCTGATATCGGCCTACCCGAAGTTGGTCCCTCAGATTTAACTGCCAAGGTTGACTTGCCAGAGATTAATGTCGCTTCCAGCAATACGGATTTACCGGATGTAGACTTACCAAGTGTTGACACCACAGGCATTTCTGACACTGTAGATGGAGGCAAAGACCTGTTGGATAAAGGTCTGGACACTGCAGCCGCCGGTTTGGGTGCAGTGACCGCCGGTGCTGCTGCGCTCAAGGGCAAGGCTACAGAGAAGATTGATGAGCTAGGTGATAAACTGACACAACCAGAGTTACCCAAGCGTCAAGATGGTGCCAAAACTGATAATCGCGTAAGCAGCAACTTAGGGGACGACCTAACCAAAATTAGCGGTATTGACAGTTCCGTTGCCGCTCTGTTAGCCAGTAAGGGCATCAACACGTTCAAAAAGCTACAGGACACCGACAGGGACACACTGAAGGCTTACATTGAAGAAGCAGGTGGTGATGTCAGGTCTATTGAGCCTGCCAGCTGGCCACATCAGGCAAAGCTTTGTGCGGAGAAGAACTGGGCAAAGCTAGCCGAGTATAAAACATTTCTTTCAGGTAAAAGCGAAGATATGACAGCGCCTGACACTGCTTCTGGTGGTGTTGCCAAAGATGATCTCAAAAAGATTGAGGGTATCGGCCCGTTTTTTGAGGGACTTCTAAATAAGGCAGGCATTACTACCTACAAACAGCTTAAAAATTCCGACCGGGATACATTAAAGCGAATCATTGATGCCGCTGGTCCTAACTACCGTATGCACGAACCAGAAACTTGGCCATATCAGGCAGGCTTGGCTGACCAGGGCGACTGGAAAAAGCTTCGGGACTACATCAACTTTATGACGGGTCGCAACTAGCCTGCTTCCTATGTCAGGATAGTTGCCGCCTCGCCGAAACTCTCACCACTGGGAGTGTGAGTAGCGAGAAATCACTGGTGCTGTGGGAGTACGGAACGCAATGACCGACCTCCTCGGCGCCAGCGTAATGGCGTACTGACGAGGATCAAAAAAGAGGGACGGTGCGGGTTTACGTACCACCCTCATCCACTCAGAAATAACCACCTCTAATCAGCTAGATTAGAACTCAGCGCATCCCTTAAATACTGCATCATTGACCAAACCGTCAACACTGTGGCAACTACCAACAGCACTAAGCCAATCTCATGCAGCGGAACACCTAACAACGGCTTATCATATAGCAGCATGGTGATGGCTACCATTTGAGCGGTGGTTTTTAACTTACCAGTAAAGGCAACTGCCACCTTGCTACGTTGCCCTATTTCCGCCATCCACTCTCGCAATGCAGAAATCAGCAGTTCGCGACTAATAATAATAGCCACAGCAATCGTCACCCAAGGGTTGACCTGATCCTCCACAATGAGCACCAGCGCAACTGCGACCATCAACTTATCGGCAATTGGATCTAAAAAGGCACCAAAGCGGGACTCCTGCCCCCAACGCCTCGCCAAAAAACCGTCCACCCAATCGGTAAAGCCCGCCAACATAAAAACGGTGGCAGTCAGCAGTGGATAGCCCATATAAAACAAGGCCACCATCAGAGGAATAGCCGCAATTCTAAGGTAAGTCAGAAAAATCGGAATATTAAATAACATAGAATCACCATGTCGGTTTATGTCTTGAGTTGCTCAGGACTATTCACCATTAAATCGATCATAGATTTTTTCAGCCAAAGTCCGGCTGATTTCGTTCACTTTCGCTAATTCTTCGACACTGGCTCGAGTCACCGCCCGCAGCCCCCCAAATTGCTTTAATAACTCCTGCCTACGTTTAGGCCCCAAGCCCTCAATCCCTTCTAATGGCGATATGGTTCGTGATTTTTGTCGTTTTGCACGATGCCCCGTAATAGCAAAGCGATGTGCCTCATCCCGTATTTGCTGAATCAAATGCAACGCACTCGAATGTGCAGGTAGCTCAACGCGACGTTTGCCAATTGTCAATGTATCCAACTCCGCGCGACGACCTTCACCTTTGGTCACACCAACAATATCTACCCCCAATATTTGCAATGACTCCAACACCTTAACCGCTTCATTGACCTGTCCTTTACCACCATCAATGAACAAAATATCCGGCAGTTTGGCACCTTCCTCTGTCACTTTTGAAAACCGTCGAGTCAGCACTTGTGACATAGCCGCGTAATCATCCCCAGGTGTGATATCGCTAATATTGTAACGCCGATACTCACTCTTAACCGGCCCATCAGTCCCAAATACCACACGCGAGGCAACCGTTGCCTCACCCTGTGTATGACTAATGTCGTAACACTCCATACGGCTCGGAATGTAATCCAAGGCTAATGCCTCCTGCAATGCGTCCAGCCGTTTCTCCAAACTCTCTTTGGATATGAGTTTGTTCTGTAGAGCATGCAAGGCATTTTTACTGGCCATCACCAGCCATCGGGCACCATCTCCGCGTGGCTTCCAAATGATATTCAACTTGCGGCCTGCTTTATTCCGCAACATCTCCATCAGCACATCGACATTATCCGGCTGGTGACTAACTAAAATTCTTGCTGGGATCGTACGGGTCAAATAATACTGCCCCATAAAATGAGCGAGAATAACACCCTCCTCAAGCTCAACCGCCGGTAGTCTAGGGAAATAATTACGACTACCTAGGTTATTTCCACCACGAATCGTCATCACCTGCACACAGGCCACACCCGATGCCATTTGCAAAGCGATGACATCCACATCCCCCTGCCCACCACTGACGTATTGTTGCTGGGCGATAAGCCGGACTTTTTCAATCTGGTCACGATATTCCGCAGCCTGTTCAAAATGTAGTTGCGCTGCGGCCTTATCCATCTGGGCGACTAATGTTTCAATCAATTGCTGGCTTTTACCCTGCAAAAATTGAACGGTATAACGAATGCTCTCACGGTAATCGTCTTCGGTAATTTCATTAGTACACGGTGCGGTACAGCGTTTAATCTGATACTGTAAGCAGGGTCGCGACCGATTGCGAAAGTAGCTATCTTCACACTGACGCGCCTTAAATAACTTCTGCAACTGCCCCAGTGTTTCGCGCACCGCCCCCGCGCTAGGATATGGACCAAAAAACTGGCCTTTCTTATTACGCGCACCACGATGAAAACTAACGCGGGGAAATATTCCATCGGAAATATGAATATAGGGATAACTTTTATCATCCCGCAGCAATACGTTATACCGTGTATTGTGCTTTTTGATGAGATTGCTTTCCAGCAGTAGTGCTTCTGCCTCCGTCTCGGTAATGGTTATTTGCACGTCACAAACTTGCTTTACCATTGACCAAATTCGGGAGTTCACCAGATTATCCCGAAAATAACTGGAAACACGGTTTTTCAAGTCCTTAGCCTTCCCCACATAGAGCACCGTATTATCGGCACTCATCATGCAGTAAACACCCGGCTTATGAGGAACAGTTTTAAGAAAAGCTTTGCTATCGAAGGATGATGGGGAAGGCGTGCTCATGAGACATCACGACGCACTAATAGCGAATCAGTGCCGAACCCCAAGTGAATCCACCACCAAAACCTTCCAGCAACAACACTTGCCCACGTTGAATCCGGCCATCTCTGACTGCCTCATCAAGTGCTAACGGGATAGACGCGCTTGAGGTGTTTCCATGTTTTTCAACAGTTACAACCACCCGATCCATCGGCATTCTTAATTTTTTGGCGGTTGCTTGAATGATCCGAATATTGGCCTGATGCGGCACCAGCCAGTCAATATCAGTTTTTTGCATCTGATTGGCTTCCAGGGTTTCATCGACGATGCGACCGAGGGTTTTTACAGCAAACCGGAACACTTCATTCCCACGCATTTGCAGGTATGCCTCACCTTTCAGGTAATTTTCACGATTGTCAGAAATGCCACCACTAACATTCAGTAATTCCTGATAACGCCCATCCGCGTGAAGATGGGTAGAGATAATCCCTGCTTCCTCATCCGCTTCCAGCACCACTGCACCCGCACCATCTGCAAATAAGATACAGGTGCCGCGATCATTCCAGTCAATAATACGTGACATGGCCTCTGCACCAACCACTAACGCGCACTTATGCGTACCGCTCTTTATGAATTTATCCGCAACGCCCAACGCGTACACAAACCCTGTACACACCGCTTGCACATCAAATGCAGTAGCTCCATTAGTATTTCCCAGACGCTCCTGAAGAATGCAGGCGGTACTTGGAAAGACCAAATCGGCCGTAGTAGTAGCAAATACAATCAGGTCAACATCGTTAGCTGTCTTGCCAGCCATTTCCAGTGCCAGACGCGCCGCATGTTCACCCAACTCGGAGACGGTTTCATCTTTGACAATATGACGCTGGCGAATCCCTGTGCGTTCGACAATCCACTCATCCGAGGTCTCCACCATTTTCTCCAAATCATGGTTTGTCATAATAGTGGGTGGGAGATAGCTGCCCGTACCGGTAATGCGTGAATACATAGTCAAACCTTTATTGTGTTTATTTCTGCGCTTCGCCTATCAGAGCTTGCAAGCGATGTCGGATATGTTTGGGGATTTCGGCCTTTACTTCCTTTCTTGCCACACCAATCGCATTCGCAAAGGAGACACTATCCGCACCACCATGACTTTTGATCACAACCCCTTGCAACCCCAAAAAGCTGGCACCGTTGTAATTGCGCGGATCAAACTGATTTCGAAACGCCTTTAACACTGGCATTGAAAACAGGGCCGCCAACTTAGTCCACCAAGTACGACTGAAGTGCGCCTTCAGATCATTGGACAGCATTTTCGCCAAGCCTTCAGAGGTCTTTAACGCGACATTACCCACAAAACCGTCACAAACTACAACATCTACTTTGTCGCTAAAAATCCCATCCCCTTCGACGTAGCCAATATAATTCAGGGGGGCGTCCTTGAGCAAACGATTTGCCGCCTTTACTTGCTCATTACCCTTAATATCTTCCTGACCGATATTCAATAGCCCTACTTTTGGAGCATCCATTTTATCAATCGCACGAGCTAACTCGCCTCCCATTACGGCAAATTGATACAGATGCTCAGCGGAGGAGTCTATATTAGCGCCCAAGTCCAGTACGTGGGTATGGCCATTGATGGCAGGGATAGGCGTACAAATTGCCGGACGATCTATACCGGGCAGAGTTTTCAGGACAAACCGTGCTGTCGCCATTAGCGCCCCGGTATTCCCGGCGCTGACTGCCGCGTCAACCTGACCATCTTTGACAAGATTGATGGCAACTCGCATGGAGGAGTCCTTTTTATTGCGCAGCGCAAGTGCTGGTAGCTCGTCCATACCAACTGTTTGACTGGCATGTTGAATACTCAGACGTGGCGTATCCTGAGCATTGTGGCGTGCAAGCTCAGCTTCGAGCTTTGCTTTGTCCCCAACTAGAATTAAGTAGATATCAGGATATTGTTGCAGCGCAGCCAAAGCCGCAGGAACGGTTACGGAAAGACCATGGTCGCCCCCCATGGCATCTAAGGATATACGGTAGTATTGACTCATTATTCGTACCCAATCATTTCAATTCAACAGTACGCAAAATCGCGGGACATGCCCGCGATTTCGTGAAGTCTTTTACAACGTGCCAAGTAATGTTACTCGTCGCCGTCTTCCAAATCTTCTGCATCCATCTTCGGTACAATCACCTGACGTCCACGATAGAAGCCATCAGGAGTCATGTGGTGACGTAAGTGAGTCTCACCCGATACCGGATCAACGGATAGAGTCGCTGCTGTCAACGCATCGTGCGAACGACGCATGCCGCGACGTGAACGTGTCACTTTACTTTTTTGTACTGCCATTATTCTAACTCCAAGTAGGCCGCGATCCTGAAAATTAGATCAGCTGCCTGGGTTCTTAAGATTCTGTAGCACTGCAAACGGATTTTCCCGTTCTTCCCGCACTGCCTGTGTTATCGCTTCCGGTTCCGCTTCGATCAATGGCTTATACGGCTCACATTGATCATGCACGACCAGCAAAGGGATATTCAGCAATACCTCGTCTTCTACAAAGTCCTGCAAAATAATCCGCCCATCTTCAACCAGGTAAGTGTCATAGCCGCCCTGCAAACGCTCAGCCTCCTCATCAGTGCTAACCAGAACCACCTCAATGGAGTTATCGATTGCAACTGATGTCGGTTCTAAGCAACGCTGACAAGTAAGACTCAACTCACCTGTCACTTGCCCTTTAATCGCAGGTAAACCAGACTCATTCCTCAAAAAACTCAGGCTAACAGATACGGCACCGCTGTTGTCTGCTAATATGTCTGCCATTCTTGAGAAGTTCTTAATATCATACCCGCCCTCAAGTATTCGACATTGCTCGACGAGACGATAAGGATTGACTTCTACGGGTAACCTAGTTGACATAAGCGCGGGATTATAGGAATTTCCCGCCTAGTCTGTAAAGCATTATTATGCCCTTTTCGGGTGGATTTGAATTACCATTACACACGACAAAACTCACTACACTATGCCCTCACTCATCCTCGCCTCCAGCTCCCCGTTTCGGAAAAGCTTACTTGAAAGACTCCGAATACCTTTTGAATGTGACTCACCCAACATTGATGAAACCCGACATGCTGATGAATCGCCGGATGTTTATGTCCAACGCTTATCTCTGGAAAAAGCACAGACTGTTGCGCAACGACACCCAGACAGCCTGATTATCGCCTCCGATCAATGTAGCGTCTTGGGCGATACTATCTATGGCAAACCCATTCACCACGACATTGCCAGGCAACAGTTACAAACAAGCTCAGGACGGCGTGTCAGCTTCCTGACCGGCCTATGTGTTATGGATAGCCACACCGGACACTACCTGCTGGATATGACACCGTACTATGTGGATTTTCGGGAATTGAGCCTATCAGAGATTGAACGCTACCTAATCACTGAACAACCTTACCAATGCGCGGGCAGCTTCAAGTCAGAAGGTTTTGGCGTCACCTTATTTAAAGGTATGGAAGGTGATGATCCGACAGCACTGGTTGGCCTCCCACTAATACGCTTGTGCGGGATGCTACGCGAGTTTGGGCAGGAATTACCGTAACAAGTAATTCTTGTATTTACGCCCTAGACAAGCATCAGTACAATAGCGCCCGGTTTGCCTATGGGCATTGAAATAATTGGATTTTAATATTTTATACACAATCTGGAGTCTCTCGTGGCTATCGAACGCACTATTTCTATCATCAAACCCGATGCAGTTGCTAAAAATGTCATCGGTCAAATTTACTCTCGCTTTGAAGCAGCAGGCCTGACTATTCTTGCCGCTAAAATGAAGCAACTGTCTCAAGCAGATGCCGAGGGTTTCTACGCTGTACATAAGGAGCGTCCTTTCTTCAATGACTTGGTTTCTTTTATGACTTCTGGCCCTGTCATGATTCAGGTTTTGGAAGGTGAAAATGCCATTGCCAAGAACCGCGAACTCATGGGAGCCACCAACCCAGCGGAAGCAGATGCTGGCACGATCCGTGCTGATTTTGCGCAAAGTATTGATGAAAATGCTGTTCATGGTTCAGACAGTGCAGAGAATGCTAAAATCGAAATTGACTTCTTTTTCACCGAAGACGAAATTTGCCCTCGCTTACGCTAAGGTTAAACCATGAGTCACGCTGGTACGGACAAAATTAATCTGCTCGACATGAGCACTGACAAAATGAAGGCATTCTTGCAACAACGCGGCGAGAAGCCCTTCCGTGCCACGCAATTGATCAAATGGCTCCACCAATATTTGGTGGATGATCTGGATCAAATGACCAACATCAGCAAGGCAATGCGAGCAAGCTTGGCGGAAATAGCTGAGATTCGCTTGCCAGAGGTTGTGCTGGATAAAGCCTCCGCTGACGGGACCCACAAATGGGTGTTGCGTCTAGCGGACGGCAATTGCATCGAAACCGTCTATATCCCGGAAGCTGACCGTGGCACTTTGTGCGTGTCTTCACAGGTTGGCTGCGCATTGGCTTGCACCTTTTGTTCTACCGCTAGGCAAGGCTTTAACCGCAACTTGACCGTTTCTGAAATTATCGGCCAACTCTGGATTGCACGCAAAACATTGCAACCGGATCCAAACGCCAACCGTGTCATCAGCAATGTTGTCATGATGGGCATGGGTGAGCCGTTACTCAACCTGGATAATGTCATCGATGCCATGTCGCTCATGTTGGATGACAATGCTTATGGCTTGAGTAAGCGCCGTGTAACACTCAGTACGTCCGGCATTATTCCTGCAATGGATCGCCTGCGCGAAAGGATTGACGTATCACTGGCAGTGTCACTACACGGATCTAATGATGCACTTCGGGATGTATTAGTACCAATTAACCAAAAATATCCGATAAAAGAATTAATCGCCGCCTGCCACCGCTTTCTTGAGGGCAAGGCTGCGCGTGAGCACATTACAATGGAATACGTAATGTTAGATGGTGTGAATGACTCTGACGAGCACGCCCACGAGCTTATTCATGTACTAAAAGGACTCTCTGTAAAGGTCAACCTGATTCCATTTAATCCGTTTCCGGAAACACTTTACAAACGCTCCTCGAATAACAGGATCCACCGCTTTTATGAGATTCTGGCCAATGCAGGCATGATAGTCACGACTCGCAAAACCAGAGGCGATGATATTGATGCCGCCTGTGGGCAACTTGCCGGCGAAGTTCAGGACAGAAGTCGCCGAAAAATCCACTTTGCTCGACTGGAGCAAGAGACAGCATAACAATGAATCCTACAATAATAACAATAAAAAACCTTACACTTTTCACCCTCTTTACTTTTGGCTTAGTCGCCTGTAGCGGTAACTCGTCGAAACCTGCCCCAAAGAAAACTCAGGCTGCAAAATACAACGCTCATCTGGGCGCAGAGTACACGCGAACAGGACGCTTGGCGCTGGCCAATGAGAAACTGCAAAAAGCACTGGAGCAAAACCCACGCTCCGCCGATGCACACCACTACTATGCATTACTCAAGCAGAAGCTCGGTGAGAATGCCGCCGCAGACAAACATTTCAGAATCGCTGTCAGGTTAAGCCCCAAGGATCCCCAGCTATTAAACAATTATGGCTCTCACCTTTGCAATGACGGCCACTACGCAGAGGCAAGCAAACAATTTGCGGCTGCACTAAACGACCCTCTTTATACTACACCGGAATTCGCTTACACTAACGCGGGTATCTGTATTAAGAAATCTGGTGATGCAGTGCAGGCCGAGCGATTCTTCCGCAAATCATTGGAAGTTAAGCCATCCTTCGGTTCAGCCTTGTACCAAATGGCCAAACTAAAGTATGAACAAGGCGACTACGCCAGAGCTCAGGCATTTCTCCAGCGCTACCACGAAAAAAATCGTGAAGCCGCTGAGACGCTTGCCCTGTGCGTGAAAATAAACGCTAGACTGGGTGACTTTGATGCCGCAGAACAATGTAACAATAAACTTACCAACCACACTTCCAGCAATAAGCGATTCGCAGGGTATGGTGGCTGAAGCATCACACCAATAAACCAAAGCAACTAAATGGAATTAGGCATTATATGGTAGCAGAGCAAGCAATGGATCCAACCGAAGCAACTGATTCACCTCAAGAAAGTTTATCCGTAATCCTCACTCGCCACCGTGAAGAACATGGACTGAATATCAACCAGGTTGCTGAAGCCCTGTGTTTATCACCAAAGATCATGATGGCGCTGGAGGCAGAAAAACTGGACGAACTTCCAGAGCCTCCTTATGTCCGTGGTTACCTGAGAAGTTTCGCTAAATTTGTTGAAGTCGAACCAACAGAAATCATTGCAGCCTACGAAAAACTTCGTGGTGCTAAACCAAACGATCTCGATTACCACTTTGCTGCGCCTCCCGTTACCTCACAAAAAAAATACGGTGCCTCATCGGGTATGTTGAAAGTTGCTCTATTGGCGTTATTGGTTGGCTTGCTGGCAATCTTATCCATGATTCCCGGTGTACGAGACTGGGTCGGCAATACCTGGAACAGCTTTTCAGAAAAATCTGAGCCCGCCTTTACCTCAAACAGCCAGAATGACAACCCTTTACTCACTGGCAACATTCCGGCTCCCTTGCCAATAGGCGTGGATGATGATACAAGCAATGAACCATTTGCTAATGAGGGTACTGAAACGCCGCCAGCAGGAACTGAAGTCGTAAATAACGGCTTCCCAAGCGTGGCTGATACACCAACCTCAACAGAAAGCACATCGGACGATGCGCAAGCCGGCGAACCTGCTGCAACCGAGCAAGCGACTACCACTGTTACCACAACAACACTGACTGATCAGGACACTGAAGCGCCAGTAGTACCCGAAGGCAGTAGTGCACTCAAGCTTGTTTTCAATGATGAAGTTTGGATGCGTATCCGTACACCTGAAAAAAAGAAACTATTTGAAGCCCTTTCGCAGAAAGGCGATACTAAGGAGCTGGTTTTACCCAGACCGATGGTAGTTCGCGTTGGTAATGCTCAAAATCTTGAGCTGACGATTGACGGGAAAATCTTCGATATGGCACCGTTTACTCGCGGTAGTGTGGCGAACTTCACCATCGAATGATTCAGCCCTGACCAACAAACAACAGAATCTTAGAACATACATGGCCAAAGTTATTCAGTCGATTCGGGGGATGCACGACATTCTCCCTGATCAATCTGCCGCATGGCAATTCCTTGAAGGCACCATCCGTAAACTATTCACGCAATACGGGTATCGTGAGCTACGTACGCCTGTGCTGGAATCTACCGAACTATTCTGTCGTTCGATTGGCGAAGTCACTGATATTGTCGAAAAGGAAATGTACACCTTTGAAGACCGCAATGGCGACAGCCTGACATTACGACCAGAATGTACCGCCAGTTGTGTTCGTGCTGGCATACAAAATGGTCTGCTCTATAATCAGCAGCAGCGCATTTGGTATATTGGCCCCATGTTTCGCCACGAGCGCCCGCAAAAGGGTCGCTATCGCCAATTTTATCAAGCAGGCATTGAAACCTATGGCATACCCGGCCCTGATATTGATGCAGAGGTCATTGCCATATCGGCACGGCTGTGGCGTAGTTTGGGGCTCAAAAATGTTGAGCTACAACTCAACTCCCTGGGCAGTAATGAAGCCCGCAATCAGTACCGCGAGATTCTGGTTGACTACCTAAAACAACACGAAGACCTGCTAGATGATGATTCAAAGCGGCGTATGCACACTAATCCGCTGCGGGTACTGGATAGCAAAAACCCTGCAATGGCCGAGATGATTGCAGCAGCGCCGCAATTACTGGATCACCTTGACCAAGAATCCAAAGCACATTTCGAGCGCTTGAAGGCTTTGCTTGAACAAATGGGAATTGATTACGTGATCAATCCACGATTGGTGCGTGGTCTGGATTACTACTGTCGTACTGTTTTTGAGTGGGTCACAACTGAACTGGGCACACAAGGCACAATTTGTGCCGGCGGACGTTATGACGGCTTGGTGGAGCAACTGGGCGGTAAGCCGACAACTGGCTTTGGTTTTGCGATGGGGCTGGAACGCATCCTGCTGCTGCTGGAAAAGCAAGGCATCGAAACACCTACATTGTCACCGCATATCTATATTGTCATGCAGGGTGAAGCCGCTGAAACCAGTGGCCTGAAGCTGAGCGAAACACTACGCGACAAGCTCCCAGAGCTGCGTGTTATGAGTAATTGCGCAGGTGGCAGCTTTAAAACGCAAATGAAACGTGCAGACAAATCTGGCGCAGCATACGCAATTATCTTGGGTGATAACGAACTTTCCGAGGGGGTTGTTACAGTCAAGCCACTACAGGGGCAAGGTGAGCAACACCAAATCTCTCGTGAGGCTTGTATTGAGCAACTAAAAAACACAGTATTTAACGGAGAATAATAATGGCTGAAGAATTAAAAAGTGATGAGGAACGCGCAGAGGAACTCAAAGCGTGGTGGCGAGAAAATGGCACATCCGTTGCCGCAGGTATTGCGATTGCCGTAGCAGGTGTCGTGGGCTGGCAACAGTGGCAACAATATCAAACTCGTCAGGCAGAATCTGCCTCTGCTCTGTTTCAGCAAGCACAAAATGCTGAAACTGATAAATTAAACGCACTCAAGAAGGTCATTGAGGAATATGACTCAACTGCTTACGCATCACTCGCGGCGTTATCCGCAGCTGCTGAAGCCAGCCAAAGTGATGCCACGCAAACGATTGATGCATTGAAAACTGCAAGCCAGGGCAAAGATCCCAATGTCGCAACCATTGCGAAATTGCGTTTAGCGAGAGTTTATATTGCTGAAGGAAAATTAACCGAAGCAGAATCTTTACTGGATACCAATCTGGCGGTCGCTTACACTTCTTTAGCAGAGGAACTTAAAGGCGATTTATACGTCGCCAAAAAAGAATTGGATAAGGCACGCGCGGCTTATGACAAAGCCATACTGGGTGCGGGAAGTAATTCCATCCAGTACCTGAAAATGAAACGCGATAACCTAGGCAAAGGAGCGTAACCACGTGATTAACAGACTTCCCCCATCTGTCTCCACTTCAGTATTAACCCTGATAGCCGGTTTCGTCCTGTCAGGCTGCAGTGGTCAATCCATACCGGGAAGTCAACTGTTAGGTGGTCAACAACAAGCCTCTCATATTACATACAAGCTTAAACCACTCAAAGAAATCACAAGCAACGTCAATGCTCAGGTCTTGTGGCAGGTGGATACTGGCACGGCCAACCGTGAGGTGAAAATTCACCCGTATGTCACAAATGGTCGTGTGTACACCGCGACAGGTCGTTCAGTAGCGGCGTGGGATCAACAGAGCGGCAAAGCACTCTGGAAAGTTGTAGTTGATGACACTGTCACAGGTGGGGTCAATGGTGGTGACGGCATGGTCTATATTGGCACCAGAGGAGGTAAGGCTCTGGCACTGGATGCCGACAGCGGCGCTATTCGCTGGATTGCCCCTGTGGAGACAGAAGTGTTGGCGGTTTCAGAGTCTAACCAAGGCTTCGTGGTGTTCAGGACCATTGACGGCAAAATTCACGGGATAAAAAGCAGTAATGGTGAGATTGTCTGGCAGCGTCAGCAGAGAACACCTCAGCTTTCAATGTATGGCGCGAGTGCTCCGGTCATTGTGTCCTCAGGCGTGATTGCCGGATTCGATAATGGTAAGGTTGCTGCTTACTTTCTGGCGACCGGAAAACCCATTTGGGAAATCACGCTTTCCACCGCCGCTGGCAGCACCGATCTTGACAAGATTACTGATGTCGATGGTCGCCTGAAGCCACTGGGCAATGCGCTGTTTGCGACGAATGCAAATGGTCGGATTGTGGGTGCCAATATGAACACCGGAAAAGTGGCTTGGGCGAAAGCTTTTGCTTCCTACACTGGCGCTGATGCAAATGCAAAAGGGGTGTATAGCACCAATAGCCAAGGCCATGTCTTTAAGCTAGCGCCGCTGAGTGGTCAAAGTATCTGGAAGCAGGATGATCTTGAGAACCGTCGGCCAACAGCACCAACGTTGACCGCAAGTGGTAGCCATATCATCGTTGGTGACCAACAAGGCAATCTACACTGGATTGATACAACGAGTGGAGAAATGGCTGCACGAATAGCTGCCGATCCGGCGGGTTACTCTGTGCCCGTCGTGAGAAGCGGCGACACGGTATTTGCGCTGGGCCGGAGTGGTGTATTAACCGCGATTCAGTCACAATAAGCCGATAATCACCACTGAGACTTATCCCGCAAGCAGTCGCTGAATCATAATTTGCAGCGACTGTTGACCGTTGTATTCATTGACAGATAGCTGATAGAGAAAATGTGCGCTGTCACCCGGTACTGGCCAATTCTCAGGCGCTACATTAAAGACAATCGCAGGTAGTACAGCGGACAGCCCTTTCTTTCGCAGCATATATTTCAAGTGGGTTTGCTTTAATTCCCTGCGTTCGACAATCTCAAATACATCATCAAGCACTGGCGCAGGGAAACCCTGTCCCCAAGGTAAGTGCTGAGATAACTCTTTAGCCGTTGCCAAAGAGAAAAACTCTGGCTCCAACTCACCATCACTCAGAATTTCTTCGCAAAATACTGATGCATCCTTCTCCGTCTGATCGGTAACCACACGCGTTACCGCTGTTTGAAATGCGTCAAAGTCTGCAATCTTTAAACTCAGACCAGCTGCCATCGCATGACCACCAAACTTTTCAACCAGCCCAGGATTTAAAGTGGCGACACGATCCAGCACATCCCGCATGTGAACACCGGGAATAGAGCGACCAGAACCCTTAATTTCACCTTCGGGGCCTGGTGCAAAAATAATACAAGGCCGGTAATAACGCTCACGCAGTCTCGCGGCGATAATACCCACCACCCCCTGATGCCACTGTTCATGGTAAAGACAAATCACCGGCGGTACATGATCAAGACTAAGTTGAATTGAGCCGAGCTGTTCTAATGCCTCTTGTTTCATGTCAGACTCCAGCTCGCGACGCGTTCGATTCATGTCATCCAACTCGGCAGCCAGATTCATCGCCACCTCCTCTGAATCTGTCAACAAACACTCAATACCAAGCGACATATCATCAAGGCGGCCAGCAGCATTCAACCTTGGGCCACAGGCAAAGCCCAAGTCTTGGCTACACACCTGTTGATAAGTCTTTTTAGCTACCTTGAGCAAAGCCATTACCCCCGCAGAACACTGACCACTGCGAATCCTGCGCAAACCTTGCTCAACTAAAATTCGGTTATTAGCATCCAGCGGCACTACATCGGCCACAGTTCCCAATGCTACCAAGTCAAGCCAGCGGACAATATTCGGTGGAGCAACGTTATTTTGTTGAAAGTAACCGCGCTGCGCCAACGCCTGCTTTAATGCCAGCATCAAATAAAATACCACTCCAACACCAGCAAGATTTTTAGACGCAAAGGTATCGCCCGGTTGATTTGGGTTCACGATTGCGGCCGCATCTGGCAACACCCTCCCCGGCAGATGATGATCGGTGACAATAACATCAACCCCTAGCTCCCGCGCATACTCGACCCCTTCCGCGCTGGAAATCCCGTTATCAACAGTGATGATCAGCTCAGGCTGGTACGGTAAGGCCACCCTGATAATTTCAGGCGTAAGACCGTAACCATACTCAAAACGATTTGGCACAATATAATCGACGTGCTGAAACCCAATGCTCAATAAAGTACGCTGACAAAGCGCTGTTGCAGTTGCACCGTCTGCATCAAAGTCTCCAACAATTAACACACGTTGTTGCGCTTCCAACGCCTCAATAAGCCTTTCGGTCGCTTTATCGACATCTTTCAGGCTACTCACCGGATGAAGGTGTTTTAACTCACACGAAAGTGACTGCTCATCCATCACTCCACGACTGGCGACAATCCGACCAAGCAACCGGGAGCATCCTGAGAACTGCGGGACACTATCCGGTATTGTCCTGCGAACCAGCTGTACATTTTGTTGCTCCTGAATGGCACCTGCCATAAAACCTATATGAACGCTTCCCAGTATGCGAGGACATTATTTCCGGTGAAGACAAAAGGTTAGGCGGCAGTTCTATATTCGGCCTGTTGTGCAGGCTGCTTATCCCTGCTGGCCCTGATGATTTCCGCTGCCCTGCGCCTCATTCTCCTAACGGATTCATGATCCGGGGAACTATTCAGGCTTGGCAAAGCACGGTCCGACCTGTTTGTCATCACTGACGTTCATGCACCTCAACAACTTTTTAGCGAACTTCCTCTGATTCGTTAATAAAATGAATGAGCCATCCCGCCTATGCGTGCAGCCATTCGCTTTGATAATCCCGGCCATGGGCCAGTAAGGCCCACACGGTACGGGCGGTTTTGTTAGCCTGCGCGACCAGGGCCACATTC